>Ga0209395_1000700_pt1 | contig 48369 bp, 44 predicted proteins | sample GOMGulsemesocosm_3_FD_184635 | JGI IMG/M metagenome (GOLD analysis project Ga0209395, IMG submission 184635) | Methane-oxidizing microbial communities from mesocosms in the Gulf of Mexico - GOM9D Gulf of Mexico (SPAdes) (version 2) | ecosystem: Environmental > Aquatic > Marine > Cold seeps... | reverse complement strand
AATTAGGATCTTCATTTTGTACATCTGCAACATCAATTAAACCTAAGCCTAACAATTCTGAGGTCATTACTTTACCAACTTCTTTATGGTATTCTGCCCAAATTGTTCCTGGAATTAGCATTTCAGTGGCTGCATCTTTTACCCTATGAACCGCGTTATACACCGCTTTTTGTCTCTCTGTAAACTTCCCTGAAACAGGAATTGTACGGGTCATGTCAGAAGAATAGTTTGCATATTCTGCTCCAACATCCATCAATAACATATCGCCTGCTTTACAAGCTTGATTGTTTTCAATATAATGCAATACACATGCATTGTATCCAGCACCTACAATTGGCGTATACGCAAATCCTTTAGAACGGTTTCTTAGAAACTCATGCATAAACTCCGCTTCAATTTCATATTCCATTACTCCAGGTTTCACAAAACCTAGAATTCTTCTAAAACCTTTCTCGGTAATCGTACAGGCCGTTTGCAATAAATCAATTTCTTCGGGCTCTTTTACACCTCTTATATCTTGCAAAATAGGAAAGCTTTTTGCCCAATTATGCGCAGGAAAATCCTCTTTTACTTTTTTAATAAACCGCGCCTCTCTACTCTCTAACGCTACTGACTGTCGGTAATGTTCATTGGTATTAAAATACACCGTTTCTGATTCTGTCATTAGATCAAAAAAGATTCTATCAAAATCACTCAACCAATACACCGTTTTAATTCCAGAGGTTTTTGTCGCATTTTCTTTGGTTAATTTTGCGCCTTCCCAAATTGCAATATGCTCATTGGTTTCTGTAACAAACAGCACCTCTCTATGATCTGGGTTGATTGCATCAGGGAATAATACTAATATACTCTCTTCCTGATCTACCCCACTTAAGTAAAAAATATCTCTATGCTGATGAAAAGGCAGTGTACTATCTGCTCCTGTAGTAAAAATATCATTCGAGTTAAATACGGCTATTGATTTTGGTTTCATTTGAGCCGTAAATTTTGCTCTATTTTTTATGAAAAGCTGATTTTTTATTGGATGGTATTTCATTTTTTGATTTTTATACGAACAAATGTACTCATTTATAGAAAGAATTAATTGCATTAAAACACGGTTTTAGTACAATTAATTCTTAATTGAGTACAATTAATATTGATTTACAAGCTTTTACATTGCATTAAAATTTTTAATTTAAAATAAATAACACTACATTTGCCGCTAATATTATTTTTAACAAATTATTACAATGGCTAAAGGATCAGTAAAATTTTTCAATGAATCTAAAGGATTTGGATTCATCGTTGAAGAAGACAACAACAAAGAACATTTCGTACACATTTCTGGATTAATCGATGAGGTTAGAGAAGGAGATGACGTAGAATTTGACTTACAAGAAGGTAGAAAAGGAATGAACGCGGTAAACGTGAAAGTTATCTAATATATATACTTTTTTAATTAAAAAGACCTACTAAATTATTAGTAGGTCTTTTTTTTACGCTTTAATTAGATCTTCTTGAAGATCTATTGTCTTTTCTTCTTCTATTTCTGCTTTGTGAATTATTCGAATTTGAAGAATTCTCTTTTCTCTTTTTGGGTTGATGATTTTTTCTTTGTGGTTTTTTAGAATTTGGCTTCCCAGGCTCGTCATTGTTTTTTGGTTCAAAACCTTCAAACACCTGTGTATCTAATTTTTGTTTTAACAATTTCTCTATCTGACGTACATATTCCATTTCTTCGATACACACCAAAGACAAGGCTTCACCTTCGGCTCCAGCTCTACCAGTTCTTCCTATTCTGTGCACATAATCTTCTGGCACATTTGGTAATTCGTAATTAATTACATGTGGCAATAATGGAATATCTAACCCTCTTGCAGCAATATCGGTTGCTACTAAAACGCGAATATCATTGTTTTTAAATCCTGCCAACGCTTTTGTTCTAGCTCCTTGACTTTTATTCCCATGAATTGCAGCCGCTGAAATCTTACTTTCAAGTAACTTTTTTGTCAGTTTATTTGCTCCGTGCTTGGTTCTTGTAAATATCAATACTTGTTTCCAATTTCCTTCCGATATTAACTTGGTTAACAGCGCTGTTTTTTGCCCTTTATCAACGCGATATACTTTTTGCGAAACTTTTTCTGCAGTAGAATTTTCTGGAGTCGCCTCAACCAATACCGGGTTTCTTAATATACCAGATGCCAATTCTTTTATTTCTCTAGAAAAGGTTGCTGAGAACAATAAGTTTTGACGCTTAGAAGGCATCAAACTCATAATTTTTTTAATGTCTCTCAAAAAGCCCATGTCTAACATTCTATCAGCCTCATCCAACACTAATATCTCAACTCTTTTTAAAGACAAAGCACCCTGATTTTCTAAGTCAAGTAACCTTCCCGGCGTTGCCACCAAGACATCAACGCCTTGTCTAATGGTTGCTATTTGTGCTTTTGCTTTTACACCTCCAAAAACCACGGTAGATTTCATGTTTAAGAAAGCTCCATACTCTCTTACATTATCATAAACTTGCGCTGCTAATTCTCTTGTTGGAGTTAACACCAATGCTCTAATTGGCCTAAACTTTGGATGCCTAGTTCCGTCTAATAGCTGCAGCATTGGCAAGGTAAACCCAGCTGTTTTTCCAGTACCTGTTTGCGCTGATGCAAGTACATCTTTTCCTTCTAAAATTAGTGGAATTGCTTTTTCTTGTATTGGAGAAGGGGTATCATACCCTTGTTTTTCAACTGCTTTTAATAAAGCATTATTTAATCCTAAAGATTTGAATGACATAAAGTGAATTTTAAAATGACTTGGGGAGCGTTTTGTCATTTTTTATATTGGCAAAGATACGTTGAATTCTATTGGATATGATAACATTTTGTTAAAACTAGAAACTTCGTCTTTAGATTTTTTGTAATCTCTTTTGCATGCACTAACTTGAGCCTTCAAACAACTAACCATGAAAAAACTAACTACTGCTTTTGTAGCTTTGTTTATTGCATTCTCTATAAATGCACAGCAAACAACAACAGCAAATCAAATTGAACAATCTTTAAAACAAAAAGAAGCATTAACAAAAAACTCCATTGTAAAAAACATTGAATTCACCAATATCGGCCCCACAATTATGAGTGGTCGTGTAGTTGATATTGATGTAAACCCAAACAATACAAATGAATTTTATGTAGGATATGCTTCGGGTGGATTGTGGTACACAAACAACAACGGAACCTCTTTTACGCCAGTAATGGATAATGCTCCAACTCAAAATATTGGAGACATTGCTATCGATTGGAAAAATGGAACGATCTGGGTTGGAACTGGAGAAAGTAATTCCTCTCGTTCTTCATATCCTGGAATCGGAATTTTAAAATCTGCTGATAAAGGGAAATCCTGGCAACATGTTGGTCTATCAGACTCACAACATATTGGTAGAATCATCATCAATAAAAACAATCCTGATGAAGTAGTGATTGGTGTGATTGGACATTTATATTCTAAAAATAAACAACGTGGGGTTTATAAAACTACTGACGGTGGGAAGACTTGGAAAAACACCTTGTTTATCAATGATATGACGGGAGTAATAGACATTAGTGTTTCTCCAAAAAACCCAAATGTATTGTTTGCAGCATCCTGGGAACGCATGCGTAAATCGTGGGATTTTGATGGCGACGGAAAAGGATCTGCAATTTATAAGAGTACCGATGCAGGTACTACTTGGAAAAAGTTAACAACAAAAGGAAAAGGCTTTCCTATTGGAACAGGTGTTGGACGAATTGGATTGGCAGCATTTAATGACAATGTGGTCTATGCTTTTTTAGACAATCAGTTTAGAAGAAAAGCAATACCGAAGAAAAAAGGAAGCGGAATTCAGAAAGATGATTTCAAAACCATGTCGGTTGCTGCTTTTGCAAAATTAGATAACAAACAATTAAACACCTATTTAAGAAGCAATCGTTTTGATAGAAAAGAAACTGCAACATCAGTAAAATCTGCGGTAAAAGAAGGTAAAATAAAACCCAGTCATTTAGCAAGTTATTTAGAAGATGCGAATTCTAGGCTATTCAATTCGCCTGTAATTGGAGCAGAAGTATATAAATCTACAAACGGAGGTAAGTCTTGGAAGAAAACACACAAAGGATATTTAGATGGTGTGTATAGCTCTTATGGATATTACTTCGGAATTATGGGTGTGAGTCAACTAGATCAAAATAAGATTTACATTGGTGGAGTTCCTTTATTAAAATCTAATGACGGAGGTAAAACATTCAAAAATATTGGTGCATCAAACATGCACTCAGACCACCAAGCTTTATGGGTAAATCCACATAAACTAGGGCATATTGTAAACGGAAATGATGGCGGAATAAACATCACTTTTGACGATGGTAAAAACTGGACAAAAAATAACCCACAAGCTGTTGGACAATTCTATGCTATTAATGTTGACAATAAAAAACCTTACAATGTTTTTGGAGGTTTACAAGATAATGGGGTGTGGTACGGACCAAGTAACTACCGATTTTCTAAAGGATGGAATGGCTCAGGAAACTATGCATATAAAAGAATTGGTGGTGGAGATGGAATGCAAGTTCAGATAGATACTAGAGACAATGAAACGGTATATACTGGTTCACAATTTGGATATTATTTTAGACTGAACTTAAAAACAGGAAAGAGAAAATCGATTCACCCAAAACATAAATTAGGTGATTCTCCATATCGTTACAACTGGCAAACACCAATCTTATTATCTCCACACAACCAAGATATTTTATATATGGGAGCCAACAAGTTATTGCGTTCTATGGACCAAGGAGCTACTTTTGAAGTTATTTCAGATGATTTAACAACAGGTGGTAAAAAAGGAAATGTGCCCTATGGAACATTGGCTACAATTTCTGAAAGCCCCTTACAGTTTGGGTTGATTTATACAGGTTCTGATGATGGCTTGATTCACATAACAAAGGATGGAGGAAACACATGGAATAATATTACTGGCAACCTACCAAAAAACTTATGGGTAAGTAGAGTAATAGCATCTAAATACAAAAAAGGAAGAGTCTATGCGACTTTAAACGGAATGCGTTCTGATGATTTCGGTACTTATATCTATTCTTCAGAAAACTATGGAAGAACCTGGAAAAGCATCAGTAGCAACATTCCAACGTCAGCAGTAAATGTAATCAAAGAAGATTCAGTTAATGCATCAATTTTATATGCTGGAACTGACAATGGGTTGTATGTTTCTTTTAGCAACGGCGCTACTTGGCATGCGTTTAGTAATGGTTTACCAAATGTTGCCGTTCATGACATCGTTATTCAAGAAAGAGATAAAGAGTTGCTTGTAGGTACACATGGTAGAAGTATTTACAAAACAAGCATTGCACAACTACAGAAATTCAATACCATAAGTAGTAAATCTACCCATTTATTCAATCTAAAAAGCATTCGTAAATCTTCACGATGGGGAAGCTCTTGGAGTCAGTGGTCAACACCTAATGTACCGAAAGTAGGGCTTTCTTTATTTTCTAATTCTACGAAAAAAATGACCATATCGGTTCTTTCTGGAGATACCATGGTTAATTCATTTACAATAGATGCAAATAAAGGGTTTAACGCTACTTCTTATGATGTTTCTTTTTCTAAAAAAGGAAGAAAAGCATATGCAAAAACACATAAAAAAGCCACCTTAAAAGCGGCACAAAATGGTGTGTACTATTTACCAAAAGGGAAATACACATTAAAAGTTGGTGACCAAAAACAAACCTTAGAAATTAAATAATTTTAAGTCTTATATTTTTATAAAAACAGTACTTTTATCTTATGAAAAAAGTACTGTTTTTTTATGTTCTCTTATTTTCTTTTCTAGGACATTCCCAATCTAATTGGCAGCGATTTAAGAAATTATCTTGTGCAGAAAAAACATGGACTGTCTTTCATGTTTTTAAGGCAAAAAAAGCATACATAATTGCCAAAGAAGCACAACATATTGCCGACTCCATAGCAAAAACACCTTTATTAGATGGCGATAAAAGTGGTGGCCAAGTAGATGCATTTAGGCATGCGTATTGGATGGCTCGTTTGCATCAAGAAATAGGCAAAAGAGCGGCTATATCTTTAGGAAAAGCACATGAAAAAGCAAACTATCAGCAATACAAAAACAGCTCATTAGAAGATGGTGAAGCACCTGATAAAGTTTCTTCTGACATGGATTTATACAATAATAACATGGGCCTAAGCTTCACTAAAAAAGGCCTTCCACATCCAAAAGATGGACTGATTTATACAATTGTCAATGCTATTTTAGCAGGTAAATTAAAAGTCATCAAGAAAGACAACAAAAAAGAATATCTGACCTGTAATGACCAATTACTTTCTAAAAAAGAACTGAAAGGCAAATGGAAAAACGGGAAGTGTTTAATGGCGTCTAATTACAAAACTAATTAAATGCAAAAAATCTATTTTCTTTCTGGCACCATGTGTAACCAAGATTTGTGGCAATTTGTATTTCCTAAAATTGAGAAGTTTACTCCTGTATATATTGATATTACTTCAGCCTCTTCTTTCGAAGAAATCAACACCATTATTAATTCAAAAATCACAAGTCCAGCTATTCTAATTGGATTCTCATTGGGTGGATTTAGTGCATTAAATTTCGCAAGTTTATACCCTAAGAAAGTCAAAAAATTAATTAGTATCGCGGCCAATGCAAAAGGCTTATCTGAAGGCGAGCTAAGATTAAGAAGAAGTACCATTCAATTTTTAGAAACACATACCTATAAAGGAATCTCTAACACTAGGGTACAACAGTTTTTACATCCAGACAATCACCAGAATAAAACGCTAATCAATATCATAAAAAAAATGGATACCAACTTAGGTATAGACATTTTAATCAAACAATTAAAAGCAACCTCTAAAAGAGTTGATATTACTGCAGCATTAAAAACAATTGACACGCCAATTTTACTCATTGGATCAAAAGAGGATGCACTCGTTTCACATCAAGATATTCTAGACTTAAAAAAAGATTTAAAAACGGGGGTTGCTGTTATTCTTAAAAATTGCGGCCATATGATTCCTCTCGAGAAATCAAAAGAACTGGCAGAAATCATCAATAGTTATTTATAACGCAATATTCATTTTACACGGAAATGTTTTCCGTGCAAAACAAGTTTATTTTCTCTTATTACTTCTTACTATTTCTTATTGCGTCTTCCATTTCTGCTTCCGAATAAAACTTAGAATTTTTCAAAAAAGTCAATACCGCTTCTTCATTTGAATAATCGAGGTTTATAATGTCTTTTATTGCTATAGATTTATTTTTAGCATGTTTATAATAACTATGGCTAATTTCGTAGCCAATAAAATAGCCCAAATCTGATTTCTCACCCAGTTTCCCACCATTATACAACCAATTTTTATACCGTGAAGAAAACATATCTAACCGAAAATTTTCTTTTACTTCTTTTAAATGTTCTCTCCCATAAATTAAATACTGGGAGTTTAGTGTTTTCTCAACAGTTAATTCACTAATAAAGTCACAAGCGCCTTCTTTTATACAAGCGCCCAATACATTTTTTGTTCCATTTTTTTGTTGGGTGTGTACATACTCATGAATGTTCAGGGAGACGATATTGTCGTTAGATTGCTTGGCAAAAACTTTTGGCAACCAATCATTTGCAAATTCAGAAACATCAACAGAGGGGTCTGCTGTAGCTATTTCTGCACCTATCAACACCATATTTCCTTTTGTGGTTCCACCAGAACGAAGACCTCCAATGGTAAAATACATTTCGGCATTTTTTAACTCTGGGTACAACTCTTTAAAACGATCAATGGCCAATATCATTTCGTGTTCTTTCTCTCTTATTTTAAGTGTATTTGGCCGTACAGAGTTCCAATATTTAGGAAGCTTTTCAATAAGCGTTACCCACAACGTATCTGTATAATTTCTAGCTTTCATAAATGCCTTCAACCCTTTAGTTCCCTTATCTATATACAACTCATTAATGATGTTGATTTTTTCAGTGTACTCATTTGTAGTCTGAATACGGTCATAGGCTTTCCAAAAGTTATCAATATCTGAAGTGAATATTTTTTTATTCTCTTGAGACATTAATGTCAATGGCACTACTACCATCAATGCTAAAATTATTTTTTTCATCTATCTTATTTTTTTTATAAAAGGACTCTTAGAACACTAGTTTGTTACACTAATAAAGGCGCCAAAACTAAGAAAAATTTACTCGTTAACGCAGACTTGTAATCTATACTATCTTTTTCTTAACATAAAAAAAAACACAAACATATTACTGTCTGTGGTTTATATATATAATTTACTTTTAGTGTTGCTCGGAAAACGTTTCAGTGCCTGCATATCTGTGCTAACGGGTTTACTAAGTTATCTTTTCTTTTTACTGGGTTTATGGTAACCCCATATAAAGATTAAGTAAACTAAAATTGAACTAATTAAATTAAATACAATATTCGTTATTGTAAAACCTTTATTTGAACGATAAATAAGATAAAATCCAAAAAGGATGAATAAAATTAATGGGAAATATTTTTTCACTTTATTAGTCATACTTATTTTTTCGATACAAAGAAGGGGTTGTACCTTCAAACTTTTTAAAGGCACTATTAAATGTAGACAAACTACTAAACCCTACATCAAAAGCGATGGAAGAAATCGTAAATTTTTCATTTTCTGCATTGGAAAGCATTTTTTTGGCATCTTGAATTCGATAATAATTGATAAAATCATTAAAGTTCCGTTTTGCATACTGATTGATAACTGCAGATGTTTTTTGTGTACTTTGACCAATCAGTTTACTTAATTTTGAAAGTGAAAAATCGGATTCGAGATACAGCTTGTCATCAATAATTATATTGGAAATTTCACTAAAGAATACCGTATGGTCATTCTCTATAAAAGCGGCACCATTAAGCTCTGTGGTATTCAGTTGAAATGCCTTATAGCTTAAAAAGTAGACCGCTACTGAATATACAATAGGACCGATAATATAAGGAACTTCATCGTCCAAAATATTAAGTGTATATGAAATCCAGATAATTACAAAGCCCATAATTAGTAGCTTTAACCAATCAAAGATCGCTTTTTGTGATTTTGTTTGTTGCTCTTTTTGATAGTTCTTCTTTGCTTTCTGAACAGTTTTCCAAGAGATAAAAATATAAAAAGCAAAATGTAAATAGATAAAAATAAGAACACTTCCAAATAAGATTATTGTCGTTTTATGATTGCTATCAAATCCTTCTTTTGTGGTAAAAAAACTCGCACCGAAAATTAAAAAAAATGGAACTAACTCAGCAAGATATTTCTTTGATAGTTTAAAATTTGAACTTGTCATTCCTATTACATACCACCTTAATAACGGTCCAATAAATAATAGCGTAGCCAATCCAGCGAAAATAAAAACAGGTTCTAAATCATCGCCAAAATTCATCATTACAGATTTCCCTATTCTAAAAGCCATAAAGATTAAAATCAAGGCCAATAAAAGATTGGTTGTTGTTGTTTTCTTTTTAAAAAAGCACAAATAGCACGCAAATAACACGCCATGTAAGAGGCCTGCACTGCTAACAATAATAAGAAGTATCTCTAGAAAACTCACTCAACTATTTTTATCAAATTTAAGGGTTTTAAACAAAAAAGAAAGCACAAATCACAAGTGATTTATACTTTCTCTATCAACCAAAAATAATAGGTTTTTAATTTACATATAGGCATGGCATTATTGCCGGCATTTGTAATGCTTCTAAATTAGTTTTTAGTTGCATTTTTTGCGTAAGAAACCAACCCAATTAGACTAAAAAACCGTCCTACATCTAATTGCATCGCAGCTACTATACTATGTGATGCAATGAATTCTCTATACATTTGTGTGTTCTCTTGAGCTGCCATTGTATCGATTAGCTCCTTCGCTTTCTTTGATCCATGTTTTTCATAAGCTTGCAACACTTTTACCGCATTTTCTTCTCCGGTAATTTGTCGATGCTTTGGTATATACCCTAATTGCTTAATCATGGTTTCTGCTAATTTCCATGTAGACCAAGGGTTTTGCCCAGTTATCAGATTATTATCATGGCTAATTTTCTCCAAATACATGGCACCCTCATTAAATTGTGCGCCTTGAGCAGCCAATTTATCTTGTAAAAGAAAAGGGAATATTGTTTTTGCATCAGGAATCAACAGCAACTCTTCTTTATTTGTAAAACTACTTACCTTCTTATTTTCTAATAACGAACGACCATTGTCTAAAGTTACATTGACCAATGCTGCTGGGCCATGACAAACTGCACCAACAACTTTACCAGATTGATAATAGTTGCGAACGATAGATTGAATTGCATTATTGTCAGGAAAATCGAACATAGCGCCTTTTCCCCCAACAAAAAACACTGCTTCATACGCCTCTTCAACCACATCATTCATGGCAATTGTATGGCTCGTTTTATATTGTGCAATGGAATCGTTTAAAAACGCGTAATCAAATTCTCCCATATCATCACCATCAATAACAACTGGCGGTTTTCCTCCTAATGGACTTGCAATATCTACATCAAACCCATTTGCCTTAAACACATAATACGCCCGTGATAATTCTGTTAATTCATATCCTGTGCTTTTGCCGCTGCTTCCCATCGTATTGCTACTAGTTACTATTGCTAATATTTTACCTCGTTTCGGGATCACATTATCAAACACATACGGAATCTTATCAATTGAACTTGTTTCTAAATTTCTATGCCTTTCTTTCATTTCTTCTCGTGGCAGCAAACTCACAAACCAGATTCCAAAAACAATAAGTATCACCAATAAACTTGTAATCGAAATTAACGTCCATTTTAATTTAGGGTACTTTTTTAATTTAAAAATAGCTCCAATACTTCCTCCCAAGACTATTGCTACACCAATAGCAATCTTAAAATTTTTTGTGACTAAGTATACAGCTATTCCAATTGTTATTCCTATAACTGCTCCAATTGCTAATCCTATTCCTCTTTTTTTTTCTGACATTATTGTGTTTATTAGTATGCTACGAATTACTAAAAATTCCCTTGTATACACTGAAGAAATGATAATTTCGTCAGTGTATAATATAATTTAACAACCATCAGACACCTAAGAACACCCCACTTATTTAAACACATTCTAAATGTTTAACAAAAGAAATAGGATAGTTTGTTAGGCTTATAGTTAAACCGTAAATTTGTGGCAACTATTAACTAATAAAAAATGGGCGGAATACTAAATTCTTCAATAGCTAGAAAGTTTGCCATGGCGCTTTCTGCTTTCTTTTTAATGTTTTTCTTATTACAACACTTTGTAATAAACATAACTTCAATACTTCCTAACAATGGAAAAACCTTTAATGAGTTGTCTCATTTTATGGGTACAAATCCATTAATTCAATATGTAATGCAGCCGGTTTTAATACTTGGTGTGGTATTTCATTTTGTGATGGGATTCATTTTGGAATTAAAAAACAACAGTGCAAGAGCAGTAAAATATGCTAAAAACAACGGTGCTGCAAACTCATCTTGGATGAGTAGAAACATGATTTGGAGTGGCGGTTTTATTTTAGTGTTTATTGTAATTCACTTTATCGATTTTTGGTTTCCAGAAATCAACACCAAATTTATTCAAGGAGATTGGTCTGGAATGCACAATGGTGAGTTCAGATACTTTGAAGAATTACAACACAAATTTTTAGCTCCTTGGAGAGTAGGGTTGTATGTTTTAGGATTTGTTTTCTTAGCACTACACCTTCTACATGGATTCAACTCAGCATTCCAATCTGTTGGAGCAAACAATAAATATACGAAAGGGTTGAAAACTTTTGGTAAGCTATACGCCATCTTAATTCCATTAGGTTTTGTCGTTATCGCAGTCTTTCATCATTTCAATCACTAACACACAAACCGTATGGCAACTTTAGATTCAAAAATTCCAAAAGGTCCATTAAAAGATAAATGGACAGATTATAAAAATCATATCGATTTAGTAAATCCAGCAAACAAACGTAACATTGATGTTATTGTAGTTGGGACTGGATTGGCAGGTGGTTCTGCTTCTGCAACATTGGCTGAATTAGGCTACAATGTAAAAGCATTTGCATACCAAGATTCTCCACGTAGAGCGCATTCAATTGCTGCCCAAGGAGGAATCAATGCCGCAAAAAATTATCAAGGTGATGGCGATTCTTTTTACCGTTTGTTTTACGACACTGTAAAAGGAGGAGATTACCGTTCAAGAGAAGCAAACGTATATCGTTTGGCAGAAGTTTCTGCAAACATCATTGATCAATGTGTGGCACAAGGAGTTCCTTTTGCACGTGATTATGGTGGCTTGTTAGACAATCGTTCTTTTGGAGGTGTTTTAGTTTCTCGGACTTTTTACGCAAAAGGACAAACAGGACAACAATTATTATTAGGGGCTTATTCTGCAATGAACCGTCAGATTGCTCGTGGTAAGATTGAAATGTTCAATCGTCACGAAATGCTAGATGTTGTTTTAGTAGATGGAAAAGCACGTGGTATCATCGCTCGTAATTTAATTACTGGTGAAATTGAACGTCATTCTGCACACGCAGTTGTAATCGCTTCTGGTGGATATGGAAATGTTTATTTCTTATCAACCAATGCCATGGGTTCTAATGCAACAGCTGCATGGAAAATTCATAAAAAAGGCGCGTATTTCGCAAACCCTTGTTATACTCAAATTCACCCAACCTGTATACCACGTTCTGGAGATTACCAATCAAAATTAACATTGATGTCAGAATCTTTGCGTAATGATGGTCGTATCTGGGTTCCGAAAAACATGGAAGATGTGATGGCAATTAGAGAAGGTCGTAAAAAACCAACTGATCTATCTGAAGAACAAAGAGATTATTACTTAGAAAGAAGATATCCCGCATTTGGTAATTTAGTTCCACGAGATGTTGCCTCAAGAGCAGCAAAAGAACGTTGTGATGCTGGTTACGGAGTAAATAAAACTGGTGAAGCGGTGTATTTAGATTTTAAATCTGCTATTGACCGTTACGGAAAAGAGCAGGCAAAATTAAAGCACATCACAAATCCAACTGCTAAAGAAGTATACGACTTTGGAAAAGCAATTGTAGAAGCGAAATACGGAAACTTATTCCAGATGTATGAAAAAATCGTTGATGAGAATCCATACGAAACTCCAATGATGATTTATCCTGCAACACACTATACAATGGGTGGTGTTTGGGTTGATTACAATTTGATGACTACTGTTGATGGATTGTACTGTATTGGTGAAGCGAATTTCTCTGATCATGGTGCAAATAGATTAGGTGCTTCTGCATTGATGCAAGGATTGGCTGACGGATACTTCGTACTACCTTATACCATTGGAGATTATTTATCTGCTGATATTAGAACAGGAAAAATTTCTACTGATACAAAAGAGTTTGAAGAAGCTGAAAAAGAAGTAACTTCTCGTTTGGATTTCTTTATCAACAATAACGGAGAACACTCTGTTGATTATTACCACAAGAAACTAGGAAAAATTATGTGGAATAATGTTGGAATGGCGCGTAACGAAAAAGGCTTAAAAGAGGCGATGTCAGAAATTAAAGCCTTGCGTGAAGATTTTTGGAAAAACGTAAAAGTTCCTGGAGATCAAAACGAAATGAATCCTGAGTTAGAAAAAGCAGGTAGAGTAGCCGATTTCTTAGAATTGGGAGAGCTATTTGCTAAAGATGCTTTAATTAGAGAAGAATCTTGTGGTGGTCACTTTAGAGAAGAGTCTGTTGAGTTAGACGGATTACAAAAAGGAGAAGCAAAACGTAATGACAAAGACTACGCATTTGTTTCTGCTTGGGAATACAAAGGAGATCCTGCTGACGCAATTTTACACAAAGAAGAATTAGAGTTTAACGATATTGAATTAAAACAACGTTCATACAAATAAGAAGACATTATGAATTTAACATTAAAAGTCTGGAGACAGAAAAGTGCCAAAGACAAAGGGCAAATGGTTGAGTACAAAGTGACTGAAATTTCAGAACACATGTCATTCTTAGAAATGATGGATGTATTGAACGAACAATTAGTTAATAGTGGAGATGAACCAGTTGCATTTGACCACGACTGTAGAGAAGGAATCTGCGGAATGTGTTCTATGTATATCAACGGTGAAGCACACGGACCAGACAGGGGCGTAACTACATGTCAGTTGCACATGCGTATGTTTAAAGATGGTGATACGATTACAATTGAACCTTTTAGAGCAAAAGCTTTTCCAGTAATTAAGGATTTAGTTGTTGACAGAATGTCTTTTGAACGTATTCAGCAAGCTGGTGGATATATTTCTGTAAATACTTCTGGTAATACACAAGATGCTAATGCCATTCCAATTTCTAAGCAAGCGGCTGATGAAGCGATGGACGCGGCAACCTGTATTGGTTGTGGAGCTTGTGTTGCCTCTTGTAAAAACTCTTCTGCCATGTTATTTGTAGGTGCTAAGGTATCTCAATATGCTTTATTACCTCAAGGACAGGTTGAAGCGGCAGACCGTGTGATGAACATGGTTGCTCAGATGGACGCCGAAGGTTTCGGTAACTGTACAAATACAGGAGCATGCGAGGTAGAATGTCCTAAAGGGATTTCTTTAGAGAACATTGCTCGTATGAATAGAGAATATTTAAGCGCAAGCTTAAAAGGGTAAAACCGCAATAAATAGCACTTAAAAAACCTCTTAGAATTTCTAAGAGGTTTTTCTTTGTGTAACATTTATTCTTTGAGATAAAAAAAGCCCTTTGAAGAATCAAAGGGCCTTTTACCTATCATTTATTCATTTATGGATTGATTGTCCAAGACACGTAGTACTGAGAACCTATTGCTCCAACTCCTGGTGCACTGAAATATTCTTTACCTCCTAAATTAGCTCCACCAACTTTTAAAGTTGATTTTAATTTAGGCATTCTATAATTTACCTGAGCATCAAATACTGATCTTGCATCTATCATTGCATCATAATAAGAAGACTCCCATAAGAAAGAATCTTGCCATCTAAAGTTTACATTAAATCCAAAGTTCTTAAACAAGCTTGTTTTTCCAAACTGCACTTTAACTTTATGCTCAGGAGTATTAAACCCTGCTTCAAAATCCGCATTACTAGCGCCTTTTTCTTTAAACTTAGCATACGAATAGTTAAATCCTAAATTAAAACCATCTAACACCTTTGTTGATAATCCTAATCCTAAACCATAAGAACTAATATCTGCATCTGAATTTGAATCAAAAGCAATTCCTTTATAATCTCCATTACTTAAAGCAATTAGAGCAATTGGCGTTACTCCTGCCGCACCTCCAGTAACTGGACCTAAATCTACAGCATCTGTAAAAGCAACATTACCATATAATGGAGCTACCGCATTTTCACTTGCAATAAAGTCCTTGTACTTATTGTAATACGCATTTACGTCAATGGTAAATCCTTCGATCACACCTCTATATCCAACTTCAAAAGCAGTAACATGTTCTGGTTTTACAAATTCTATATTCGATTTTTTCAAATCCGCTGGATTACCACTCGCTAAAAAAGCTCCAATAGAGCTCGCTGACCAAGAGTTGTTATAGGCACTTGTTCCAGTCAATACTTGTGTAGCTCCAATACTTGAACCCGAAGCTGCGTTAATATACCCTCTTAATGCTGGGTCAATTGCTAAATTAAAAGGTAAAGATCTATATCTATCAATATTATCTGGAGCGGTACCAATTAAAATACCCCCACCAGAATCTAAACCAATGTATTGATCTTGTGTAGTTGGATTTCTAAACCCTGTTTGGATAGACCCTCTAAAATTGTGGTTTCTATCTTCTCCAACAGCGTATGATAAAGAAAGTCTCGGAGAAACATTTCCTTTAAAGTTTTGTGCTTTGTCATATCTTCCAGAAGCAGTTACTTTTAACCTATCCTCTAAATATTTTTTTTGTAATTGTACATAAGCTCCATATTCGTTATAATTAATTGGGCCATCATAATCTGTAAAAATTGTTCCAAAAGAATTTAAAGAATACTGTCTAAACGACCCTCCAACTTGAACATCAGCAAAATCAATATAATCTTGTAAATTCAAATTAGCATCTACATGATACAATTTCGTCTTGTCTTGAAACTTAGATCCAGTTACTAAATCTGGGTCTGATGTTACTTTAGCCTTTGCAGCTTCAAATCCTGGTGTTCCAGGGTTTAAACGGTCTCTATCTGCAAATGCTCTTGCTGCATCATGATTCATCCCAGGGATCCCTATACCTGCCAACGCACCTAAATAAGCTCCAGCATATTCTTGAAACCATTGTGGATCTGATTTCCATTGTCTGTTAATATTAATGGCAGCAAAACGAGTATCGTAAGAATCACCGGCATCTTCTGACGTAGTATATCCCCTCACAAAAAAGTTCTTCCCACGCACCTCTAATTTATGTTGTGCCATATAGAAGTTCTTAATATTATACCTATTTTGTCCTTGGTAGATGGTATTTCCTGTTCCAAATTTAGAGTTCCAGATTATTTCAACTCTATCATTACCTAATGGTCTGTAGTTTAAAGAAATTCCTAGTTTTACACTTTTAGCACTGTTATCCATTAAATCAACATCTGTATACCCTGTTCTTGTAACCCTAGAAGTCCCTAGAGTACCTGCAGGCAAACTTGCTAATGTATCCCAATTTAATGTAGTTCCTACTTCATCACCATACACGTTAATTCCATTGTAAGCAGGATTCCCTGAGTGCCCCATAGATGCATGATTTAGCTCATCTCTATAATCTACTGCATACCAATCTGTACCTTTTAAATACGATAAGGTTGCTTTTGCAGCGAAATAATCATCAAAAGCATAGGCTAATCTAATACTCGTATCTACATATTCATTGGTTCCGGCAGCCTCTTGGCTTGTTACACCAGATTTTACCATATAGCTAATTCCTTGATCATCAAATGGGCTTTTACTTGTCATAAACATGATTCCATTAAAGGCATTTGCTCCATATAAAGCAGAAGATGCTCCTGGTAACAATTCAACAGTTTTAACATCCAATTCAGACATTCCTAATAAATTCCCTAAAGCAAAGTTTAATGCAGGTGAAGAATTATCCATTCCATCTACCAATTGCATAAAACGCTCATTAGAAAAAGTGGCAAAACCACGTGTATTAACCGACTTAAAAGTTAAACTGTTAGAATTCATATCAACCCCTTTTAAATTCTCTAAACCGTCATAAAATGAAGGAGAAGAAGTATTTCTTATGGCTCTAATATCCATTCTTTCTACAGTTACTGGAGATTCCATAATTCGTTCTGGAGTACGAGAAGCAGAAACAACAACCTCATCTAAAGAAGTAGCGTTTTCTACTAAAGAAGCAGCAACAACTTGATTGTTTTTTGTAATTGCAACTTTAAGTGTTTTATAACCCAACATTGAAATTTCTAGGTTAAATGGCGGCAGGTCTGTCACCTTTAAAATAAACTTTCCATCAAAATCAGTAGTTGTACCAACTGATTTTCTTTCAATCTTAATGTTGGCGCCCGGTAAAGGCTCTCCATTAGCGTCTGTAACTGTTCCTGAGACCGAAGTCTGAGCCAACATAATTACACTGCTAAACATTGCAAATGCAACAAGTAATAGTTTTTTCATAATGTAAAATATTTGTTATCTATTCTGCAAAGTACAATTTTTTTTGAAAAATTTAACAATGCCATTTAGTTAAAAAATGTCATTATTAAACAAAAAACGCGAATCTGTTAACATATTGGTCACATATTTAAAAAATATCTTTGTTACAAAATGTCAAATTGTACCTTTGTAAAAACTTTTTTCATTGGAAATAATCCATTCTCTTTCTAATTACAATCATACAGAAAAAACGGTCGTTACTATTGGCACTTTTGATGGGGTGCATATTGGTCATCAGAAAATACTTGAACAGGTGGTAGCATCTGCAAAGAAGCTTCATCAAAAATCAGTGCTGCTTACTTTTTTCCCACACCCAAGAATGGTGTTACAAAAAGATGCTTCCATTGAACTCATTAACACGATTGATGAAAAAGCTAAATTACTAGCCAAAACTGGCTTAGATTGCTTAGTAATTCAACCTTTTAGTTTAGAATTCTCTAGATTATCGGCCTTAGACTTTGTTAGAAGTATTTTAGTAAATCAATTAAATATTTCAAAATTAATCATTGGGTATGATCATCATTTTGGAAAAAATAGAGAAGGAAATTTAGAACAGCTAACAGAGTACAGTCATTTATATGATTTTGAAGTAGAAGAGATTCCTGCTCAAGATATCAATGATGTTTCTGTAAGCTCTACAAAAATTAGAAGAGCACTTTCTGAACAACATATTAAAACTGCAAATAAGTATTTGGGATACAATTTTATGCTATCAGGCACTGTGGTAAATGGAAAACAGTTGGGTGGTAAAATTGGGTATCCTACTGCTAATATTCATATTGAAGAATCCTATAAATTAATTCCAAAAACAGGGGTGTATGTGGTAAAATCAATCATTAATGACATTTTGGTTTTTGGAATGATGAATATTGGATTTAGACCAACTATTAATGGAAAAAACCAAACAATTGAAGTTCATTTTTTTGATTTTAATGAAGATTTGTATGCTCAAAATTTAACTATTGAAATTCTATATTTCCTAAGAGACGAAGAAAAATTCACCTCTGTTGAAAAGTTAATTTCACAACTAGAAATTGACAAATCTAACACGCTAAACTACCTCCAAAACAATCTTTAATATGGATTGGTAAATTGTTGCTGTTACTGTATCTTTGCTGTTCTTAAAAATTTAAAAAGATGTTACAGGTTCAGTTTATTAGAGACAACAAACAAACTGTTTTAGACGGTTTAGCAAAGCGTAATTTTGCGAATGCAACACGTATTATTGAAGAAGTTTTAACTTTTGATGAAAACAGAAGAGCTACGCAAACTTCGTTAGATAATGTATTGGCTGAATCTAATAAAATTTCCAAAGAAATTGGACAACTTTTTAAATCTGGAGAAGCTCAAAAAGCAAATTTACTCAAAGAAAAAACGACGCAGTTAAAAGAGCAATCTAAAGAAATAACGGAACAATTAAATTTGGTTTCTGCACAGTTACAAGAATTGTTATTCCAAATTCCAAATGTCCCTCACACTTCTGTTAAACCAGGGAATTCTGAAGAAGACAATGAAGAGATTTTTATAGAAGGAGTAATTCCAGACTTAGGAGAAAATGCAATTCCTCATTGGGAGTTAGCTAAGAAATATGATATTATTGATTTTGAACTTGGAACCAAAATCACGGGTGCTGGTTTTCCTGTTTACAAAGGAAAAGGGGCAAGATTACAACGCGCATTAATCAATTATTTTTTAGATAAAAATATTGCTGCTGGCTATAAGGAATACCAAGTGCCGCATCTAATTAATGAGGCATCTGGAATTGGAACTGGACAATTGCCAGATAAAGAAGGTCAAATGTATCATTCAACAGTAGATGATTTATATTTAATTCCAACTGCAGAAGTACCTATTACCAATATGTTTAGAGGTAATTTAGTTTCTGAAGAGGATTTTCCAATTACCTGCACGGCATATACACCTTGTTTTAGACGTGAAGCAGGTTCTTACGGAGCACATGTAAGAGGCTTAAACAGGTTGCATCAATTTGACAAAGTAGAAATTGTACGAATAGAGCACCCAGATAATTCTTACAATGCTTTAAACGGAATGGTAGATCACATCAAAGAGATATTAAGAGAATTAAAACTTCCATATAGAATTCTACGTTTGTGTGGTGGAGATACTGGTTTTACTGCTGCTTTAACTTTCGATTTCGAAGTGTTTTCTACAGCTCAAGATAGATGGCTAGAAATTAGCTCTGCTTCTAACTTTGAAACATTTCAAGCAAATAGATTGAAACTACGTTTTAAAAACAAAGAAGGTAAAAGTCAATTGGCACATACTTTAAACGGAAGCTCTCTTGCATTGCCAAGAGTTTTAGCTGGAATTTTAGAGAATTACCAAACTAAAGACGGAATTAAAATTCCCGATGTTTTAGTACCTTATTGTGGTTTTGATAAGATAGATTAAGGCTATCAACCTTAAAAAAATAAAGAAGGTAAAAAGTAAGTTTCTAAAAAATGGAAACTTACTTTTTTAGTTTGCAATAACCGCAACCATTAATCTTTTATATTTAGTCATTTCTAATAATGCATTTAAATACGCAGCTATTTGTCCGTTTTGCATATATACTTTAGAATTGTTTTTTGCCTGTTCGTATTGTTTGGTTAATTTGCTCATAATAATAAATTTGTTAGTTCTTATATCTAGTAGACAAGTTTCATGCCAAAATGTTACAATGAGCTATTAGAAAACTTCTTATTTAATAAATATTTAACGTTCTTGTTCTTATCTTTGAAAGACATGAAAAACTGGATCTTCATATTGTTCTTATTTCTTTCTCAGGTAAATTTTGGCCAAAATGATTACCTGCTGGCCGAAAGATATTATCGAGATGGAGAATATAAAAAAGCAACAGAACTCTTTAAAGTTCTTCTTGAGAAAAACCCATATAACACCACATATCTAAAAAGGTTAACAAGCTCTTATCAAGAAACTTCTCAATTTGATACCGCAGAAAAATTATTAAAAAACAGGTTATTGGCAGATCCAAACCAAACCTATTTATATGTTGAAATAGGGTACAACTTTGACAGACAACATCAAAAAGAAAAAGCGAAGATTTATTACGACAAGGCGATTGCATCAATTCATAAAAACATGGGAATGGGTGGTTTTATTGGTCGGCTTTTTAAAGAAAATGCCTTGTTAACTTATGCAATTTCCGCCTATGAAAAAACCATGTTCTACAATCCAAATGCAAATTATCAATTTCAAGTTGCACAGGTTTATGGAGAACTAGGGAACTTTGAAAAAATGTTTACTTCTTATATTGACCTCGTTGATAAAAATGTCAATTACCTGAATACTGTAAAACGTTACACAAGTAGATACATCACAGATGACAAACTGAATAACAACAATATGCTGTTTAAAAAAGCACTGATTAGAAAATCTGTTAGCAACCCAAAGGATGTATGGAATACCTTATTAAGTTGGCTATTTATTCAGCAAAAAGAATATAACAAAGCCTTTATTCAAGAGAAAGCATTATTTAAAAGAGATCCTAAAAACATTGTTAACATACTAAGCTTAGGGTATAGTTCTTTTCAAAACGAAGCCTACACTACCGCTACTAGTTGTTTCGATTTTATCATTCAAAACAGTCCATTTATGGATCAGGTTTTAACAGCTAATTTATATACTATAAAAATAGCCATTGCTAAAAACCAATCAAATACAGATCAATTATTCGATACTATTTTTTCTAGATATGGCACAAAATCTTCTACTTTAAAAATACAATTAGAACAGGCCAATTACCTTACTTTTAAAAAGAATCAACCAGAAAAAGCAATCTCCGTTTTAGAACATGCCTTGAAAATTACTTCTTCAAAATTTCAAAAAGCAGCCATTAAAATTAAATTAGGGGAAGTACATGTTTTTATTGGTAATTATAACAAGGCGTTAATTTACTTTTCGCAAGTACAAACAAGTATAAAAAATCATCCCCTAGCACAACAGGCACGTTTTAAAGTGGCGCAAACTTCCTTTTTTAAGAATGATTTTAAATGGGCTTTTGCACAGCTTAAGGTATTAAAAGCCTCAACCACACAATTAATTGCCAACGATGCCTTAGAGTTGTTTTTAATCATTTCGGACAATCAACCTAAAGACTCTTTAGACACAGGTTTAAAACTATATGCACAGGCAGCATTACTTGCTTTCCAAAATAAAAACAAACAAGCTATTGACACATTGCAACAGGTAATCACAAAATTTAAAGGTCAAAAAATTGAAGATGAAGCATTGTATAAACAGGCTCGTTTATTTTCAAAAATGAAACAGTTTGAAAAAGCAATTCACACATATACTCACATTACTACTTTAGATGCAGCAGGAATATTTGTAGACGATGCCATTTATCAAATAGCAGAAATTTATAATTTTAAATTAAATAATACAGAAAAGGCATCAGAGTATTATCAAAAGATTATTTTTGACCATCCTTCTAGCATATATCTGGTTGAGGCCAGAAAAAAGTACAGAAAACTAAGAGGAGATACTATTAATTAATCCATTTTACGATAAATCTAATGTATATATATAATGTCACTTTAAGTATTGATAAAAGCATTCATAAAGAATGGCTAGAATGGATACACCATCACATTCCAGAAGTATTGGCAACTGGTAAATTTATATCGGCAAAATTAACTCAAGTTTTGATTGAGGAAGAAATGGAAGGAATAACATACTCTATTCAATACCTTGCAAAGTCTCGAGAAGATTTAGACAAGTATTATAAAGAAGATGCAGCTAGGTTACGCACAGACGGAATGCAAAAGTTTGCTGATAAAATGCTAGCTTTCAGAACTGAATTAAAAATTGTAAATGAATTTTTTTCCAATCAAGTAAAAAATTAAACATGGGCGTTAGAGCGAAGAAACATTTAGGACAACATTTTTTAACCGATGAGGGCATTGCAAAAAAAATAGCAGACGCTTTGACCGAAACCGGGTACCATCATGTATTAGAAATTGGTCCTGGAATGGGAGTTTTAACCAAATATTTATTAGAAAAAAAACCAAAAATTACGGTCATGGAACTCGATTATGATTCCGTAGCGTATTTAAAAGAATCCTTTCCATTAGAACATATAAAATTAGACACGAGTAAAGAAAAATTTTCTATTCTTGAAGGTGATTTCCTAAAACAAGACATCAACAAGGTTTTCAATAATGAGCAATTTGCAATTATTGGGAATTTCCCGTATAACATCTCTTCTCAAATTCTTTTTAAAGCTATTGAAAACAGAGAGCATGTGCCTGAATTTGCTGGAATGTTTCAAAAAGAAGTTGCCAAAAGAATTGCCGAAAAAGAAGGAAGTAAAGTGTACGGAATCTTATCTGTACTTACACAAGCTTTTTATGATGTTGAGTATCTATTTACGGTGCCACCAGATGTATTTAATCCACCACCAAAGGTAGATTCTGGTGTAATTAGATTGATACGAAAAGAAAACTACACACTTCCTGTAGATGAAAAACTCTTTTTTAGAGTGGTAAAAATGAGTTTTAACCAACGTAGAAAAATGTTGCGAGGAAGCTTAAAATCATTCAATCTTTCGGATTCCTTAAAAGAAGACCCTATATTTGCGATGCGCCCCGAACAATTATCGGTGGAGCAATTCATTAATTTGACCGCAAAAATAGCAGCCAATGGCATTTAAAATCACAAAAGAGCTTTTAGAAAATGTCGCATTATATATCGAAAACGGTAATAATAATGCGCTGTCATCTCTGTTTGTAGAAATGCACCATGCAGATATTGCAGAAATTTTAGATGAGATTTCTTTTGATGAGGCCGTATACATTATCAAATTATTAGATAGTGAAACTACCTCTGAGGTGTTGATGGATGTTGATGATGATGTTCGTGAAAAAATCTTAAAAAACTTATCTGCCAAAGAAATTGCAGAAGAGATTGATGAGTTGGATACGGATGATGCTGCAGACATTATAGCAGAGCTACCTGAAGAAAGACAAGAGGCGGTAATGTCTGAAATTGAAGACGAAGCGCATGCCAAAGACATTGTAGACCTTTTACGGTATGACGAAGATTCTGCCGGTGGTTTAATGGCCAAAGAACTGGTAAAAGTCAATGAGAATTGGACTGTTTTAAAGTGTGTTAAAGAAATGCGGGCTCAGGCAGAAGAAGTGACTAGAGTGCATTCGATATATGTTGTTGACGATAGCGGAAAATTAAAAGGGAGGCTTTCTTTAAAAGATTTATTAATTGCGTCAACCAGAACTTCTATTTCTGATGTCTACATTCCAAAGGTAGATTTTGTAAAAGTAAATGACGAAGCCGAAGAAGTTGCAAATATTATGCGTAAATATGATTTGGAAGCCATTCCGGTTGTAGATGAATTAGGCATATTGGTTGGTAGAATTACCATTGATGATATTGTCGATGTAATTAAAGAAGAAGCAGATAAAGATTACCAATTAGCAGCAGGTTTAGTAGAAGATGTAGAAGCTGATGATAGTATTGCACAATTAACAAGAGCCCGATTGCCTTGGTTATTTCTTGGGTTAATTGGTGGTGTTGGCGCTTTCTTAATTATGGAAGGCTTTCAAGAGATCTTTAAAGAAGATGCTATACTTTTCTTTTTTACACCTTTAATTGCTGCCATGGCAGGAAATGTAGGTGTACAATCTTCTGCAATTATTGTGCAAGGATTGGCAAATGACGATATAAAAGGGAGTATTAACACTCGTTTGATAAAAGAAATGCTGTTAGCTGCCTTAAATGGATTCATACTCGCAATTTTCTTATTTCTCTTTATCTGGCTTTACAACGGCGAAACTCAAAAAGCATTGGCTATTTCAATTTCTTTAATTATTGTAATTATCGTTGCTGGACTTATAGGAACGTTTATACCGTTATTTTTAGACAAACGCGGAATTGATCCTGCCATTGCTACAGGTCCATTTATTACAACAAGTAATGATATTTTTGGGATCTTAATTTACTTTTGGATTGCCAAACTAATTATCGGAATGTAAAAAGCTTTTGATGTGTTAAATCAAAAGCCTTTATTTTTCCTTTTCGAGTTGTTCCCCTAACCACAACTGCAAATCCCCACCTTTTTCATTAGGAATTCCTTTTTTTATAACAGGTCAAAGTTACATTTAACCCATAATCTACACACGTAGAAAACCGCAAGTGAAAATGTGAAAACCCGCAAAAATCAATCAACAACGCCTAATTCTTTCGCTTTTAATATTAAATCTGTATTATTTACGGCATTTAAATCTATTCTTAAGTTGGCCAACTTCGCTTCTATAGACCGTAGTTTTAGAGGCGAGCCATCGGCTTTATGAATCACTCCAACCAAATTACTTATTTTAGATTGTTTTGGTAATTCTTTTAAAATCTGAATCGCAACTTCATCCATTTGTATTTCTACACAAGCCCTTCTTATTAGTTTTTGATGCACTTCATGTGAATAATAGACATCGTTGTTCATTATTCTTGCAATTGCAAAATCCAACTCAACTGAATCGCATTTATTTTTTAATAAATAGGCGTCAGGTTTTAAATTACGAATTACATTATACAGTCTGTTGGTTTCTGTATGACCCGTAATCACCGCCATTTTAATGGAAATTTTTTCTTTTTGGATTGCTTTAATCAGCTCCTCACCACTTTCGATTTTGGAAGAAAAAGAAGTATTATCAAAACTTAAATCTGTAAACAGAATATCAAAAGAATTCTTTTTAATCTTTGCAAAGGCAGCATCGCAACTTGTACTAGAAACCACCTCATAGTTTCCGTTTTTTTTAAGTGACGACATAATCCCGTCAAGGATCAATTGGTGGTCATCTACAACTATAATTTTTAATGTATTAGACATATATAGGGATTTCAATTTGTATAGTGGTTCCTTTATTTACATGACTTTGTATTGCAATTTTCCCGCTTAACTCTTGGATTCTTTCTTGTTGATTTTTTAGCCCAATTCCATTTGATTTCTCTGACACATTGAATCCAACACCGTTATCCTTAACACGTAAATATGCTTTGTTTTTATGAAGCTTAAAGCCTATGTTAATTTGTGTTGCTTTGGCATATTTACAGGCATTCTGCACACTTTCTCGAACACATAAATACAGCGTTCTTTTGATCGCGTTTTCTACAACTGACCACTCATTTTCTTTCAATCCACGAATAGAAATTTTACATGCTGACGAAAAATAGTCACTCACTAAATTTACTATTTGATCTGTAAATGATACCTCTTCAAAATTCACACTACTTAATTGGTGTGATAAATTCCGGACATTATTTTTTACGGCATGTACGGTTTGTGCAATGGTTATTTGATTGTTCTTTTCTAATTGGTGATGCAACATCCTTAAATCTCCAGCCACTTCATCATGCAACGATTTTGCAATTTGCTGCCGCTCTTCTTCTCTAGCAGCTACTTGCTGTAATTGTGCGTCAAAAGCAAGTTTTTTCTTTCTATGCTTAAACACCAACACGCTAATACCTAAAAGCAACAAACTTCCCATAGCTACTAAAAAACCAATTGTTTTTTGTTGCTTTTCTTGTGCTATTTCTAGTTGCTTTTTCTCATTATCATTTTTCAAAACAGTATTTTCTTTTTCTTTTTTATCCGTTTCAAATCTAATTCTAGCAAATTGATTTTTTATTGTTCGTTCTTGTTTATACAAACTATCACTTAAACGGATGTATTTTTTTAAATATCCATTGGCAGTTTTTTGAGATATGATTGTCGATTTTGCTAGAAATTTCAAGGCTCTTATTTCTCTCAATAAGTGCTTCGATTTCTTGGCATACACCAATCCTTTTTTTGCATGGTACAAGGCATTTTTTTCATCATGTATCGCATAGTAATACTTTGACAATAAATTATGACTTGTACTCAACCCCTTTGTATCATTATTTTTGATCTTTAATTCATTCGCTTCTTTTAGTCCTTGGAAGGCTTTTTCAGGCTCCTTTTGTAAAATATACGCATCCGATAAATTCTCTACCAACAAATAATATTTTGAACGAAATTTAATTGCAATACTATCAAATGCCACCCCTTCTTTAAAAAAGGAGATTGCTTTTTCATAGTTTCCTTCATTGATATAGGAAATCCCCATATTATTAAAATAATTCAGTCTGGCTCTAATTTTTCTTTTCCTATTGGGGTTTTTCTCATTTATTTCTTGAGCCTTATTCATATACATTCTTGCTTCTTCATATTTACCCGCTCTAGAAGATAGCAACCCTAAGTTGGTATATAAAAAACCTGTATATCGATAATCATTGATGGGCTCTAAATAGCGCAACCCTTGTATAGCTGAAATTTCAGACCCCAAATGATCTTTGCCATCACGTTGAATGTTGGCCATACTTAATAAACGCCTTCCTACTTCCAACGAATCTTTAATACGGATAGAAATATTCTTAGATTCTACATAATAATACAATGCGCTATCACTTCTAAAATTTAACAAATGAAATAAAGCCTTGTAATGATGCACCTTTGCCAAAGCAAAAGAGTCTTGAGAACGCCTATACAGCCTTTTTAAATGTTGCTGCGCGATATCAACATTTTTGGCTTTCTTTTTAAAATAACTTTGAAGTCCAAATTTTATATTGGATTCTCTGATCAGAGAATCGTGCTGAATTATTTCTGCTAAGATAACGGCCCGCTGTAACTCTTTAAGCTGATTTTTTCCTTTTGCATTATTGATATAATACAAGATAGAATCTTTTTCAACCATTGATTTTTGGGAGAAAACAACATTACCAAGAAGAAAAAAAGAAAAAAGAAATAGTTTTTTTATGTAAAGCATACTAAAAAACGTCTTGAAAACTCAAGACGTTGTATTTTTTTTTTAAGAATTACCTCCTTCACCTGTTTCATTTCCTTCATCCCCATCTCCTGTGTCTCCGTTGCCTCCTGGTTGACCCTTTAACACTTCATTTTTTAAATACTTTTTAAATTTTATCATATTACAGCGTATTAAATTAAACAATTCATTTACTGCCCGAGGGATAGCATTACTGTATAAATGTATTGCATTCCATTTAAAATTCAAAAATTATTTCAACTTATTAAATAAATCCCACAATACAACTCCACAGCTTACCGAGATATTTAGAGAGTGTTTGGTTCCTAATTGTGGAATCTCAATACACAAATCAGAAGCTGAAACCACTTCTTGCTGTACTCCTTTTACTTCATTCCCCATAACAATTGCATATTTTTGATTGCTTACAGGAGTAAATTCATTTAAGAGCGTGCTGTTTTCTGCCTGTTCAATAGACAGTACTTTTACCCTGTCTTCTTTTAGCTTTTCAACCAATTCTAAGGTATCCTTTACATATTCCCATTCCACAGACTCCGTAGCTCCTAAGGCTGTTTTATGAATCTCTTTATTGGGTGGTGTTGCTGTGATTCCGCAGAGATATATTTTTTCTATTAAAAAAGCATCACTAGTTCTAAAGACTGACCCTACATTGTTTAAGCTTCTAATATTATCAAGCACCACAATCAATGGCGTTTTTGCGACCTCTTTAAAGGTATCAACGGTAATTCTACCTAGCTCGCTATTTTTTAGTTTTCTCATATTCCTTTTTAGATTCAGAGTGACAAAGAGTCAAAAATTACAAAGAATAAAACTCAGATATCCTAAATTTGACTGTTAGCGCTAGGTATTTCAATATTCGTTTTGAAAAGGAAGGCCTAAACACCAATCCACTAACTACTTTTCTTTATCTTCGCAAAACTAATTTAAAATTCCGAAAGTCTTGGCAAAAGCAACCACAAAAAAGGTCACTCCTTTAATGAAGCAATACAATGCTATCAAGGTAAAACATCCAGATGCCATGTTATTATTTCGTGTTGGAGATTTTTATGAAACCTTTGGAGAGGATGCTAAAAAAGCAGCACATGTATTAGGAATTACCTTGACAAAACGTGGTGCAGGAAGTGAAACAGAAACTGCTTTGGCCGGTTTCCCACATCACTCTATAAACACCTATTTACCAAAATTAGTAAAGGCCGGAATGCGCGTGGCGATTTGTGATCAATTAGAAGATCCAAAAATGACCAAAACCATTGTAAAAAGAGGTGTTACAGAATTGGTGACTCCTGGAGTTGCGTTAAATGATGAAGTGCTACATTCTAAAACCAATAACTTTTTAGCGGCAGTTCATTTTGGTAAAAAACACATCGGAATTTCTTTTTTAGACGTATCTACTGGAGAATTTTTAGTTGCACAAGGAACTGACGAATATATAGACAAGTTATTACAAAATTTTAGCCCAAGTGAAGTCTTGGTTGAGAAGAAACACAAACAGCAGTTTCTTGAATTGTTTGATGACAGATTCTATACTTTCTATTTAGATGATTGGGTTTTTCAATCTGAATTCGCCCAAGAATCATTGCAAAACCACTTTGATGTAACGAGTTTAAAAGGATTTGGAATTGACAATTTAGAACACGGAATTACAGCAGCAGGTGCTGTATTACATTACCTATCAGAAACCCAACACAAGCAATTATCTCACATTCAGAATATCTCTAGAATTGCAGAAGATAATTATGTGTGGATGGATCGTTTCACCGTTCGAAACCTTGAATTGTATCATGGTACTTCAGTAAATTCAGTAACCTTATTAGATATTATTGATGCTACTATTTCGCCAATGGGCGGACGCTTATTAAAACGCTGGTTGGCCTTGCCGTTAAAAAACCGTGAAGAAATAGAAAAACGTCATGAAACAGTTAAATACCTAATTGATTCTGATGATTTTTTTGAATTGGTTACCTATCAACTAAAGCAAATAAGCGATATTGAACGCTTAATTTCTAAAGTAGCTACCGGTAAGGCATCACCAAGAGAAGTGGTGTATCTAAAGAATTCTTTACAAGCCATTTTACCCATTAAAATAGCAGCAGAAAAGAGCAGTAATCCATCTGTAAAACAAATTGGAAAGCAATTGAATGATTGTGCCGACTTGATTGCTAAAATTTCAACCTCTTTATTTGATGACGCTCCAGTAAATATTAACAAAGGAAATGCCATTGCAACAGGTGTTTCTCAAGAATTAGATGATTTACGTGCTATTTCAAATTCAGGAAAAGAATATCTAGATGGTATGTTGGCTCGAGAAACCGAGCGCACTGGAATTTCAAGTTTAAAAATTGCCTTTAACAACGTATTTGGCTATTATATAGAGGTTCGAAACACCCATAAAGACAAGGTTCCAGAAGAATGGATTCGCAAGCAAACTTTGGTAAATGCAGAGCGCTATATTACCGAAGAGCTAAAAGAATACGAAACGAAAATTTTAGGAGCCGAAGAAAAAATACAAACTTTAGAGCAGGAAATCTTTGCCAAGCTCATTCAATACATCATCAACTTTGTACAACCCGTTCAGCAAAATGCCAACGGAATTGCACAGTTAGATTGTTTGCTCTCCTTTGCAAAAACAGCGATTGACAACAACTATGTACGTCCTATTTTAGATGACAGTACGGATTTAGAAATTAAAAATGGACGTCACCCAGTTATTGAAAAACAACTGCCAATTGGCGAAGATTATATTGCCAATGACGTTGTGCTAAACAGAAATCAACAGCAAATTATTATGATTACCGGGCCTAATATGTCGGGTAAATCGGCCATTTTGCGTCAAACGGCTTTGATTGTATTACTAGCACAAATGGGAAGTTATGTGCCCGCACAAAATGCGCGTATCGGAATTGTAGACAAAATTTTTACCCGTGTTGGTGCAAGTGATAATATCTCTATGGGCGAATCTACTTTTATGGTAGAAATGAACGAAACAGCTTCTATTTTGAACAATATTTCTGACCGTAGTTTGGTGTTATTAGACGAAATTGGACGTGGAACTTCAACCTATGATGGAATTTCGATTGCTTGGGCGATATCTGAGTTTTTACACGAACATCCATCCCATGCAAAAACCTTATTTGCGACGCATTATCATGAGTTGAATGACATGACAGAAATCTTTGAACGTATTAAAAACTTCAATGTTTCTGTAAAAGAACTCAAAGACACCATTATTTTCTTGCGTAAGCTGGTTGCTGGCGGATCGAATCATAGTTTTGGTATTCATGTAGCCAAACTAGCAGGAATGCCAAGCCTAGTGATACATAGAGCAAATAAGATTTTAAAACAGTTAGAAAAGAACCATACTAATAAAGAGGTAAAAGATACCTTGAAGGATGTGCAGCACGAAGAAATGCAAATGAGCTTTTTTCAATTAGACGATCCCTTGTTAGAAGATATTAAAGAAGAGATTTTAGCCACCAATATTGACACACTAACACCTATTGAAGCGTTGATGAAATTGAATGAGATTAAACGCATGTTGACAAAGAAGTAATGGTAAACAATCTAGAACAAGGTTTTTTCGGTATTGGCATTCAGAATGGAAAAACTCCTGAAAATTTAGGTGTTTTATGGCGTTCTGCTCAAAACATGGGTGCTAGTTTTATTTTTACTATTGGCAATCGCTATGCAAAGCAAGCGTGCGACACCCATAAAGCCGTGGGTGCCATGCCTTATTTTCATTACGATACTTTTGATGATTTCTTTAATAATCTCCCTAAAGGCGCTGTATTAGTTGGTGTAGAATTGGATGAAAAAGCGGTGCAATTAGAAACCTTTACACATCCCAGACGCTGTGTGTATTTATTAGGCGCAGAAGATCATGGCATGTCTAAAATTGCTATTGACAAATCGCACCATTTGGTAAAATTTAAATCAGAATTGAGTTTAAATGTTGCTGTTGCTGGAAGTATTATTATGTATGATAGACAAGCAAAATTAAATTTTAAAGCTTAATTTTTTGAGTTTTCATAATTTTTTGTAAATCACTCGAAATCTCTACAAATGCGGGACTCATTTTATTGTCTTTATAAATTTTGGTTAGTAATGACATATTTTTAATATAAGTCTCATAAGTCATTTTTGGATTAGGAAACGTAAAAACAAAATAAGTATCCTTTAATTCTTTATAAACACCCTCTTTATCATCCAACCTAAATTTCTTACCATTTATTTTTAGTTTTTCATCATTGTAAAAAGCAACTTTTTTGTAGTTATATGATTTTAGAATCTTTTTTGCAGATGTAAATTTCAATTCATACAAATCATCAATCATCTGATAAATTGGATCTTGTGTAATCGAAATATCTTCAAAAAGGATATCACCTGTATTTTCTACTATTGGTAGCTTTTTTTCTGGAATTAGTGATTTCTTATTTAACCTTACCGAAAACCCACAATTAATATCATCAATATGACCTGTTCTATAAATTGTGCTTAACAATAAAGCACTACTCATTTGAGATTTTACGTTTTCTACATGTTTATAAGGTGTGTTTTTATCCGCATGAATTAAAGTCAACAACCAAGGCATAAGTTCTGGACGTAATTGTTCTCTATATTTTAAAAGTGAATCCCCTAATTGATCAACTGATAATTTAATGTTCTCAAAACGTACATCTCCTTTTTTATTGATATAAATACTAAATAAAGGTGTAATAGTTTTCTTACTATATTTAACTGTAAATCCATATCCTTTTGGCAACTCTATCGCTTCCTTTTGCGCAATACAAATACTACCTACAAATAAAAATAGTATTAAAATTTTCTTTTTCATCTGTGTAATTTTAACCCAAAGCTTATTTATAGTAAGCTTTGGGTTTGTTTTTTATTCTTATTTCCAAGGAATGTACTTAATCCTTTTTTTACCTACTAACAAATTCTTCTCTTGAAATTAAATCAGAATAGATTTCAACCCAAGCATCTAGATCATAACAAACTAAATACTCAAATCCAAGGGGTGAATTTTATTTTATCACCTGATTCTCTATAAACTATTTCTCTATCTGAAATTATATCATGATAAAACTTATATCCATCTTTTTCGCACTTATAAAGATAATACATCTCATTATTATTAATAAAATAACAATGAGAACTATTGTCGTTCTGAAAATCTTCTAATGAAAATACAGGTGAATTCTCATCCTCAATCAGCTTGGTGGAGATAATCATTTTTCCATTTTCTAAAAACATATATGCCTTGAAAAAATATTGTGGATCCCATTCTATTCTTTCTTGAAATAAATCGGGTTTAAATATGTAATATCCATCAAATCTTATCATTTTATAAATTGTTTAGTTAGTGAATCAAATGTATAACCATTTTGGAATAAATGGCGTATTTCACGACCATAATAACTCAATTGATTTATTTCATCAGAAGTTAAATTAAGCAAATAATTTTTCATTGTGTTTATATTTGAAAATTTTGTCGGATCAATACCTCCAATATTGTAAAACACATTTCCAATATTTTTTGGATCAGAAATAGCTCTAAATATATCACTTCGGGCAATAGCGTCATCTAGCCAAGTCTGATTTGTAATCCAACCAGTAAAATTTGGATCATTTAAAACATTAAATGTAGTTTTTGAGGTTACACCCGAAATACTTTCTGTTAAACCACTTTTTATCAGTGCATCTGTGCCATTTGGTGCTCCTTCTAAAAATTTACCAAGCAGTGTTGATGTTTTAGAATGATGAGAAACTATGTCACCACCAAATGCAGGAAACTTCAAGGTTAACACATTACTTAATGAACTAGCAATATGAACGTTATCAGATTTCCTAAAAAACTTTACAACATCACCTTCAAGAACGAGTTTATAGCCTTTTACTAATGCTTTTTTTACAATTCTTATAAATTTATATAACGTTTTAAAAGATTTAAAAACCTTATATATGATTTTTCCTGCCTTAGCCAAACCTTTAAAAATGCTACCTCCAAAAGCATCAACTAGCACTCCAGCTAAACCAAGCGCAATGGCAACAGTATCGCCACTATTAAACCCTTTTATAACATCAATTATACTACTACCAGGAATAAATCCTAAAAGTAATTCAGGTAAGAATTGTTCAAAAAGGTTGCCAATTACAGCCCATTCTTCAGCATTTTTCGGCCAATATTGACCAATACTTGAAATGGTTGGAAAAATGCTTAAAAATACTGAATTCTCAAGTATAATTCTTCTCTCAACAATAGAGAATTGATTAATATCATTAAAGTTTAAATTATAATCTTTTCCTGCTATATCATAAATCTCTTTTGTTTTTTGCGAAGCAATTTGCATTTCATTCAATGATAGTAGACTACTTGGGTTATACTCATTAAATACTGTGTTAAGCTCTGTATATAAATTTTGATTTCTAGATTGTAGAGTGTTACCAATTATCGTTATAAAATTTTCATTCTTTAACGTTGTATTTAGAGCAGATATATTCTTAGTATCTCTCAAAATATCAACCACTTCTTTAGCAAAACTCTTAGCATCTGCGCTTGCAACTCCTCCACTTCTATGAGCATCTAAAAAATCATCAATCTTTCCAGCCTCAGTTGCATGGCCATACAGCCAATCTTTTTGCGCATCGATATCTATTTTTAATTCTTTTATTAAATTGGTAATCTTTAATCCTGAAATAGAAGTGTCATCTACCAATTTATCTAAGGCCTCTGTTTTATGTTGCTCCCACAATTCATAATCTATGGCACCACCACAAAAATTTTCTTGATATATAAATCTATTTCTTATTGGATACCTCGGGTCAAATAGTGATACATCACCTCCTCTGTTATTTTTTGCATACTCTTCTATAACAGTTGGCGTAGCCATATCCGCCCCCCTAAACCTTTGAAGTCCCACGGGAAGCACCCAAACACCACTATTTACAATCTCCTTATAATACTCGTAATTTAATAAAAATTGCATTAAACCCAATTTATCCCAATTGCTAAAACTGTTGTAAAAACTGTTTTTAAGATCAAGTAAGTATTGATCAAAATCACTACCTAAAAAATTTAACTTTTCTGCTATAAACTTATACTCGTATGTTCTCCAAGTATTGTCTCCAAAAACAACTTCAATAGTCTTTCTATGTTGTAAAATTGAATTTAATTCTTTCATATCCTTCAGAGCTACTCCATTAATTTCTAAGAATCCATATTGCGAATTATCAATATTTCCAGCACTTATTTCTGCTTCTCTTAGTTGTAATAATTTCAACTCTTTTAAATAATCATAATTTTTATATAGTCCTGAATAATATGAACCTTGATAGGTCGCGACTAATGGAGGGGTGTTTTTGTTTATATTTCTTATTTCACTATATGAAAACCATTCGTTTTTAGCTTCATCAAAGTCCCCGAAAGACTTATTAAGCTTCGCATTAATATGGTCTTTAATAAGCTCTTTTTGTGTATTATACCAGTTAGTCATGTTATCTTGCTTAGCAGCTTCTAACAAGGCTAAATTATTAAATGCCGTATTAAAACCTCCGCCCCATGCAAATGAGAAGTCTTCAACCCCAGGGCAATAATCACAAGGGGCAGACCCTGGTGGTTCTATTTCTTCAAAACCACCTTCTGACATTAAAAACTCATCGAACTCTTCCATTTGTGATTGAGACTGTGCATCTATTGAGTAACTAGAAAAAAACAGCAGAATTATTCCTATTTTACATATATACTTCTTCATCTTTCTTTTATTTTTTAACAATTATTCTTGTTTTCTTACCATTATCTGTTATTACAGTAACTATATAAAGTCCTTTTACTAACTGAGTTCCATTAAAAAAATATCGATGGTTTCCTGCTTTTTGAGATACTCCTTTTTCTACAACAAAGGTCTTTAGCCCTGTTATATCTGAAACCTTAATTTGAATATTGCTTGCTTTTTCTAGGGTATAAGAAATTATAAGGTCTTCTTTAAAAGGGTTGGGATATAACTTAATAAAATTGTTTTTTTGTGCCGACAAGGCTTTTAAAGCTTCATCTGTTAGTTCTTTATCACTGTTAGAAAAGGTTTCTTTTTTTTGGAGTACAAATCGTAATGGGGCCCCAGGTTCATTCCATTTTCCAATATAATTTTCAATGTTTCCTGTTAAATAATTGGTTGCATATATTTCCTTTAGTGCTAGTTCGGTAGAAAGAAATTGATGTAGCAATTTTGTTGGAATCTTTTTATGAAAAGAAGTATGTGGCAGGGTAAGAGCTAGGTCTTCAAAATAAATTGAATTATTAGCCCTACTAAGATTCCCTGATATTGTTTGTGCTGCAATCGTAATTGAATAGGTCGAATTGTCATTATCAGATTCATATTCAAACTCAATATGCAAAGGAATCTCTTGTTCAATATGCGTATCAGACCAATCAAACTGAAATAAAGTTCCTTTCCAAGCACCATAAAATTCATTTTTATGAATGGCTTTTGGAAGCTCAAAATTAGCTGAGGTTTCTTTTATTTTTTCAAAAATGGCAACATCAGAATTTTTACTGCTTTCATTTTTATTAGATACGTAATCGGCTGTAAAATCAGTGCCTAATAACTCGTTGGCTTTTGCCAAATTTTTAGGCAATCCATACCCATAATAATAACAAACCCCTAACCAATACTTAGCCATTGGATGTGTACTCTTCTTAAACCATGTAATTGCTTTTGCATAGTCTTGAGTACCATTTCCAAATCCTTTTAAATAAAGGTATCCTAAACTATAAGCAGCAGATTGATTCCCTAACGCAGCACCTTTTTTTAACCATTTTCTAGCTTTGTTTACATTCAAGGTACATCCTCTACCATATTTATACAGTATTCCTAAATCGCCTGCTGCATACTTATTATCTTGTTGTGCTGACTTTTTAAGTAGTTTAAACCCCTTCTTATCACTCTTTTCATCATTCTTTGACAAGTAAATTCTTGCCATCAATAATTGAGCGTTGGCATTCCCAACTTTTAAACAAGGTTTTAAATACGCAATACTTTTTACGGTATCGCGTTTAAAATTTTTATCCCCCTTTAAGTAAAACAGTGCCTTTTTAAAATTTAATTCACAATCTAATTTTTTTTGAGATTGCATCGTTGTTATGCTAAAGCAAAACAACATACCCAATACAATTTTTGACATTTTCATTTTATAGCATTTTAAAATTCATATGCTAAGAAAGTTATCTATAAAAAAGGGGCCCGTCAATAGACTAGAAGTTATAATGTATACCTTTTCGGTATAGGTGTTTTGGAAAAACACCAACACATATACCTAATTATCAATTAGCTACAGTATAAGCGGCAAATAATCAGAAAAAAATGAAAACGCAGATTTAGCGTATGTACTTGCAAAAGCATCTACAAAATTTGCACTACAGAAAGAGAATTTAGGTTGCTAAAACCAACTAATATTGATCTCTTAACCACTCAAATGTTTGTTGCATTTGGGTTTTAATAGCATCATTCGATTTCTTAAAATGATTGTTCATAAAACTAAACACCAACACCTTCCCTGAGTTTGTGAGTAGATACCCACTAATATTATGGTTGTTACCAACGGTCCCGGTTTTGGCAAACACATAGGGTTTGTCTGTGCCTGCATACCAGTTTTTTAGGGTTCCAAATTCACCCCCAACCGGAAATAAATGAAACAAGCGTTCTTGTGGAATGGTTTTATAGAGTTTGGTTAATACTTCAACAAAAGACATGGGTGTAAATAAATTGTACCTGCTAAGGCCAGAACCGTCTACCCAGCGTGGTGGTTGTTTCAGCTCTTTTAAGTGATTTGCAAGGATGTATTTTCTTGCCTTAGAAGAACTCAACGTATCCGATAAGGTAGAAGATGCCAACAGTAAGAGTTGCTCTGCTAAGAAGTTATCACTGACCTCCATCATGCGTCTGTACAAACTATCTGAAGCAACACTGTAAGCGATGCTGTTTGGACGCATTGCTGATGCTTGTATCAAAGACACTTTGTTGGGCAAAAGGGCATTCCATAAAGTTGCTGTTAATGTCGAATCTATAATCATCGGAATCTCCGTTGTCGCTTTCCTGTCATTTCTAAAGTAGAAGTTGTTTTGATACTCGTCTCTCCCGTAAAAATTGTCTGTAATCTTTATTTTTTGCTGATAAATGGCTGGTTGCACAGATATAGCTTCTTCATTTTTAACCGTAACTACATTTCCATAAATTGGAAAAGCACTTCGTTCTGCGCTATAATAGGCATCGAAATCTTCCCAGGCCCAACCAGGCCCATAGCGTTTGTCTGTGGTATTATTGGCAATTATATTGATCTTTGCATATTTTTCAACCAGTTTTAATGCCGTACTGTCTTTAAAATAATTGTGCAAAAATGTGGGGTCTCCAGTTCCTTGAATTGTAATGGTATCTTTATCTACGGCATATTTAAATGCGGGAATCGAGTCTGACAATAGCGTTAACCCTGCAAACAATGTAAATATTTTGGCATTACTGGCAGGTGTAAAATATTTTTCTCCGTTGTAATTGTACAGTACTTTATCTGCTTTTACATCGTAGATATAAATGCCAGTAAACTGATTATCATAAAAAGAACTGTCTATTTTTTTTGAGAGGGTTCTGGATAATTTTGTGGTTGCACAACTGGCTAAAATTAGCACAAGCACAGAACTGTAAAACACATTTTTACCCCTCATTTTTAGATTGATTTATTAACGTTTCTAAATTACAATTATTTTTAGAATGTAACCTATAAATGGTTAACTTTGCAAGCGTATGAGCACACAGTTTTTATTTATTGGAGGTCCAGAAATTATTGTCATCGGTTTGATTGTAGTCATGCTTTTTGGTGCAGATAAAATTCCGGAAATAGCGAGAGGTTTAGGGAAAGGAATGCGTCAATTAAAAGATGCGACCAACGATATTAAAAAAGAAATCAATGATACTGCCGATAGACAAGGCATTGATACAAATATTGCGAAAGACGTATCGGACGAGATTAACAAAGTAAAAGATGAAATTACGGGTCCCATAAAAAGGAAATTCTAATTACCGTACTCTACTGATTGTCAAGCCATCTCTAATTGGCAATAAGACCGTTTCCAACCGATCATCAGAATTCAATAATTTATTATATTCTAATAAGACTTTTGTATCGATATCTTTAGGATTTAGTTCTTCAACTACCTTACCACTCCACAATACATTATCAGATAAAATAATTCCGCCAGCATTCATCTTATCGATAATTAAATGAAAATACTTGATATAATTGGACTTATCAGCATCGATAAAAACCAAGTCGAACTTTTCTTCTATAGTAGGAACAATAGTTAGGGCATTCCCAACATATTGTCGAATTTTATTTTTATATCCAGATTTTTCAAAATATTTCTCTTGCAAACTACACAATTCTTCGTTCTTATCTATGGTATGAATGGTTCCTTGTGGGTGTAGTCCTTCTGCGATACTCAATGCAGAATATCCTGTATAGGTACCTATTTCTAGTACACTTTTTGGTTGTACTAACTTAGAAAGCATTGACAAGACCCTTCCTTGAAAAGCACCACTTAACATGCGTGGGTTTAATACTTTTTGCCAAGTTTCTCGCGTTAACTCTTGTAAAATAGTTGGTTCTTCTTGACTGTGTTTTACAACATAATCATCAATATTATCTGGTAAAAAATGCATGGTCGCTTATGCTTCTAGTTCTTGAAGTTGTCTTTTTAGTTCCTCTTTTTCTACAGAAGACATGCACTGCTTTTTCTCTTTGCAATCTTTCGCTTTCATTTTGTAGACCTTAGACATTTCACTGTTATGTTTGGTATACATTGAACAGATTTTACAAACTAAAAAGTGAAAATTCAACTGAATTTTTTGAAAGACTGTAGCTTCTCCATATTGGCTTTTGTCGCAAATAGTAGTCGCTTCATCGCACGTTATTTTCAATTTTTTAAACATTTTCTTAATTGTTAAACCAGTTATCTTCCATACATCTTCTCAACTGCGTTCGGGCTCTATGGATAATTACCCAAAGATTTGACGCAGTAATATTTAACTCCTTACAAATTTCTTCTGTTTCAAATTCTTGAATGGTTTTCATTCTAAATACCATGGCATATTTTTCTGGTAAATGATCAATACATTGATCAATTGCAGATTTCAATTCCTCCGACTCGATCTTTTTATCGGCATCATTGTCCCAAGTTTGTGGCACTCTTTCTTCTAACCAATTCCCTTCATTGTCTCCATCTTGGTGAAAATTCATTCTAACTTCGGCTTTTCCTTTATTAGAATTTATTTTGCGGTAATAATCAATAACCTTACGTTTTAAGATAGCAACCAACCAAGTACGCTCAGCAGCTTTTCCTTCAAAGTTTTTCGCAGATTTTAATCCTGCAAAGAAGGTTTCTTGCACTAAGTCTTTAGCAATATCACTATTATTTACGCGTGTTACCGCATAATTAAATAGATAATCTGCATATTTATCAATCCATGTATTTGGATCTAACGTGTGTTTTTTTTGATTTTCTGACATTCGAATTAATGAGGATCAAATATATTCATTTTTATAGAAGTAATCTAATCTCTTTTTCTTTCTAAGAGTTCCTTAATGTTCACCTTATACATTCTTCCCAATCCATTTGCATCAAATTTTAATGCACGTGTGAGCTCGTCTATGTTTTTCTTAGATGAAAAAGATTTTCTCAATTCATTTCTTGCACTTGTAAAATACAAGGTATTGGTTTTAATATCTACAAAAGGACAATAATCAATATTGGCAGAATTTATAGGCGCCTCTAAATGTTTCGCTGGCATCCAACTATTATTTTTATCTTTATAACTGATGTATAAATCTCCTCTTCCCAAATCATCTTTTCTACCGTAAGATGTAAATAGTATAAAAGATTCATCTGGAGCAACAAATGCATTAAACTCGTATTTTTCTGAGTTCACTCCCGTTCCTAAAGAGACCGGTTTTGTATATACCCCATTTACAAACCTACTGACATAAATATCTTCCTTTCCTTTTGCATCTTTATAAGCAGCTGTAAAAAACAAATCCCCTGTATTGGTTACAGAAGGATAATATTCATCTGCTTTTGTATTGATAATTGGCCCAATGTTTTTTGGAGTAGACCAATTGCTTTGCAAAGAAGCTCTTTCTACAACCCAAATATCAATGTCTTTTTTAATTTCTTTAGATTGGTTATCAATTCTGTTAGACGCAAAAAACAACTGCAATCCATTTGGAGATAAAAAAGGTTCTAAATCCTTATACATTCCAGAAAAAGAAACGACTGCTGGTTTTGTCCATTTATTATTCACTTTTTTAATATATGCGATAAAAGAATACTCTTTCTTATAGCTTTCTACCGTAAAATATATTTCATTCTGATTTGCTGTCATTGCAAAATCTCTAACTTGTGGAAACTCTCCAAATGCTTTTGGAAATACGCTTTCAATTTCTTGCCCAAAAATACTTGAAGATAGCAATACTAAAAGGAACCCTATTTTTTTCATATATACTGTTATCTGGTGGTGCTACAATTAGTTCTTCTTCTAGTATCAACCAAGTACATAATTTCCCAATTTCCATTGTTGTTAAATAACTGAAATGAATTGACTCCACAATGGCTAAATTTCCCTTTATTATAAAACTCATAAGGCGTCCAAACCGAAGCTAGATTCCCATCGACATGAATGGTATAAGATCCTATTTTCTCATTATAATCATCCGTGGGTTTCACCTTTTTAGCGAAATTCAATAAGGTTTTATAGACCTCTTTCGTAGTCCTTAAAACCTTGTCTCCTTTTTTAGTGGTAAATGTTGTTTGTGCTATTATATTTTTATGAATGGTCTTTTTTAACAAAATGGTATCTCCTTTGTGAAACCCTTTAAAGAAGTTTTCTATGGCCGTTTTCACCGCTTTATCTTGGTTATTTTTTTGAGCATACGAGGTAATTGTAATGCTTAGTAGAAGCATCAATGCTATTATTTTTTTCATGGTGTTGTTGATAGGTTACGTAAATCTATTCATTTATATCATTTCACGAAACTCATTCTCAAAATCTTAACAGAAGATTAACTAGGGTAGAAAAACAAGAATCGAATCGAATAAATCCGTATTTTTACCAGAGTTTTAAAACACAAATATGTCTGTAGCAAAGAAACAATATAAAAGAGTTACTACGAAATCGTTAGTAGAAATGAAATCTAACGGCGAAAAAATATCTATGTTAACTGCCTATGATTATACCATGGCAAAGATTGTAGATGGCGCCGGAATTGATGTAATATTAGTTGGCGATTCTGCTTCTAATGTAATGGCTGGTCACGAGACCACATTACCCATAACACTAAACGAAATGATTTACCATGCAAGTAGTGTTGTTAGAGCTGTACATAGAAGTTTAGTGGTAGTAGACTTACCTTTTGGAAGTTATCAATCTGATCCAAAAGAAGCCCTGCGTTCTGCCATTAGAATTATGAAAGAATCTGGAGGTCATTCTGTAAAATTAGAGGGCGGAAAAGAAATAAAAGAATCAATCAAGCGGATCTTAAATGCTGGAATTCCAGTAATGGGGCACTTGGGGTTAACACCACAATCTATATATAAATTCGGAACATACACCGTTAGAGCAAAAGAAGAAGAAGAGGCTGAAAAATTACTCGAAGACGCATTATTGCTTGAGCGAATTGGGTGTTTTGCAATTGTTTTAGAGAAAGTTCCTGCAAAGCTAGCACAAAAAGTTGCCGAAAGTATTTCAATTCCTGTAATTGGTATTGGTGCTGGTGGTGGCGTTGATGGACAAGTGCTAGTAACACACGATATGTTAGGAATGACACACGAATTTAATCCACGCTTTTTGCGTAGGTATTTAGACATGTATGAAGGAATGACTACGGCTTTTAAACAATACAATACAGATGTTAAAAGCAAAGATTTTCCAAACGAAAGTGAGCAATATTAATTTAGATTGTTAGATTGTTAGACTAGAAGACATCATAGCGCTATGCACAGGTATAAAGATTTTAAATTTTGGCAACGGAGTAGAGTATTTTGTAAAGAAATATACATTGCTACCTCTTCCTTTCCTGAAGAAGAAAAATTTGGTATTATATCTCAATTAAGAAGAGCTTCGGTATCTATTCCATCAAATATTGCTGAAGGAGCTTCTAGAAAATCTAATAAAGATTTTTCAAGGTTCTTAACTATGGCTTTAGGTTCTTGTTATGAAATTGAAACCCAACTTTTAATTTCTAATGATTTAAATTTTATTTCAGAGACCGATTTAAACAAACTGCAAGAAAGCGTATCAACTATTATAAAAATGATGTCAAAATTTAATTCAACATTAAATTAATCTTGAAAATCTAATTATCCAACAATCAAGCCATCTTGTTTATGAACATTTTACACTTAGATACCAACCACCCATTATTACTTAATCAGTTACATGAATTGGGTTTTACAAATGATGAAGATTATTCAAGTTCAAAATCTGAAATTGAAAACAAGATTCATAGCTATGATGGAATTGTACTTAGAAGTCGATTTTCTATTGATCAACAATTTCTAGACAAAGCAACCAACCTAAAGTTTATCGGTAGGGTTGGCGCTGGGTTAGAAAATATTGATTGTGACTATGCTGCACAAAAAGGGATTCATTTAATTTCTGCTCCAGAAGGCAATAGAAATGCTGTTGGGGAACATGCATTAGGAATGTTACTTTCATTATTTAATAAGCTTTCTAAAGCTGATGCCGAAGTTAGAGGCGGACAATGGCTGCGAGAAGAGAATCGCGGAATTGAGCTTGACGGAAAAACGGTTGGTTTAATTGGCTATGGAAATATGGGAAAGGCTTTTGCAAAAAAACTACGTGGTTTTGATGTTACCGTTTTATGTTACGATATAAAACCAGCTATTGGTGATGAAAATTGCAAACAAGTTTCTCTATCTGAGCTGCAACAAAAAGTAGATGTATTGAGTTTACACACACCAGAAACCGAATTGACAACCAACATGATTAATGCCGAGTTTATCAATTGTTTTGAGAAGTCTTTTTGGTTGTTAAATACCGCAAGAGGAAAATCTGTGGTTACCAAAGATTTAGTTTCGGCCTTAAAAAATGGCAAAATCTTAGGTGCGGGATTGGATGTCTTGGAGTATGAAAAAGCGTCTTTTGAAAATCTCTTTTCTAAAAACAACATGCCAGAGGCATTCAACTATTTAATCAACGCAGAAAACGTACTCTTATCTCCACATGTTGCCGGATGGACTGTTGAAAGCAAACAAAAACTAGCACAAACAATTGTAGATAAAATCAAACATAAGTTTCACGAATCTATAAAATCATGAAAAAAGGGAAAGTTACAGGAATTGGAGGGTTGTTCTTTAAAACAGAGGATCCAAAAGCGACAAAAGACTGGTATAAAAAAAATTTAGGCTTTAATACCGATGATTGGGGCTGCACCTTTTGGTGGAAAGATGAAAACGGAAATAAATGCTCCACACAATGGAGTCCTTTTAGTAAAGACACTACGTATTTTGAACCTTCTAAAAAAGATTTCATGTTTAATTACAGGGTTGAAAATTTAGTTGAATTGCTAGAAGAACTAAAAAAAGAAGGTGTTAAAGTCATCGATAAAGTAGAAGAATATGACTACGGTAAATTTGGCTGGATTGTAGATTTAGACGGAAATAAAATTGAGCTTTGGGAACCAAAAGACGCTGCTTTTTTGTAGTTTTATACTTCAATCAATCTAACAACAAAAAATGCAAGTAGTAGACGAAAACGGAAATAGCATATCAAGCCAATCTAGCAAAAGAGTGCTTGCTGGTATTTTAGGAATCATTTTAGGTCCATTAGGAATTCATAAGTTTATTTTAGGATATACAACTGAGGGTATTGTTATGTTGCTATTCACTATTATAACCTGTGGAATTGGCGGTTGGCTTACGGGGATCATTGGACTAATTGAAGGCATCATTTACCTAACAAAATCTGACGAAGATTTTATTCAAATATATCAAGTAAACAAAAAGGGTTGGTTTTAAATCAATTCAATACGATCCTAAAAAAAGCCAAACGTAATTATTAGTTTGGCTTTTTTATTATACTTCTTTTGCTTCCTGAGCTTCTGTCGCTTTCCGTTCCAATTCTGCTTGAAACTCTTCCATAACAGGTTTTACCGTGCTATCGGGTATATCAGAAACTCTTATATACATTAAACCATCTACGGCGTTGTTAAACTTTGGATCTACATTAAACGCAACCAATCGTGCATTTTGCTTCACATATTTCTTAATTAATACCGGGATTCTTAATGCACCTGGCTCTATTTCATCGATGATCTTGTCAAATTTTTGCATGTCTGCTTTGGTTGCATCAAATACAAAATCTTTGTCGGCATCTTTTAATTTTACTTTAAACTCTTTCTTTGGGAAAATATATTGCGCAATATATGGATCATAATAATGAGATTTCATAAACTCAATCATTAAAGATTTTGAAAACTCAGAAAATTGATTGCTTATGCTTACCCCCCCCATTAAATATTTATACTCAGGGTACCTTAATGTAACGTGTACAATTCCTTTCCAAAGTAAAAATAACGGCATTGGTTTTTGTTGGTATTCTTTCACAATAAAAGCGCGCCCCATTTCTATGGTACCTTCTAACATTGAATACAACTCTGGTTCAAAACGAAATAAAGTATGTATGTAAAAACCTGAAATTCCGTATTTTTTATAGATGTCTTTTCCCAATCCCATTCTATAGGCTCCAACCAACATTTTTGCTTCTCTATCCCAAAGCAACAGGTGATGATAGTATTTATCAAACTTATCTAAATCAATAGATTTATTTGTTCCTTCACCAACATCTCTAAATGTTATTTCCCTTAAACGTCCTATCTCTTGTAACAAATAGGGTATCTCTTTTGCAGCTGCAAAAAACACTTCGTAATTTTTACTTTCTAAAAGGCGGCTATCAGTATCTCTTAATTTGTCTATCTCTTTAGAAAAGTAACGCACGTTTTTCTGAGAGATTATCTCTTTTGGCGCTTTCGGAATTTTTAAATTCTGAGTTGACAGAATATTCTGTGCCTTTTTCTCAAAAGGGTTTGCTAACATATATGTTTTCTTTCTGATAAATTCATAGAAAGAAGGAATGTCTTCATAGGTATTTTGATCTTTTACCGAAATAGGTTTTCCAATTCGAACTTTAATAACCCTATGCTTTTGCGATAAAATTTCAGAAGGTAATTTAGCGGTTCTAAACGTATCACTTATTTTAGATAACACATAAAATAAGTTGCTATTTTTAGCATGAAAGTAAATAGGAATAACAGGCACATTCGCTTTTTTAATTAACCGAACAGCACCGTCTTCCCACGGTTTATCTACCATTAATTTACCATCTCTATAGGTTGAAACTTCACCTGCTGGAAAGATCCCTAAAGGATACCCGCCTTTTAAATGGGTTAATGCACTTTTAATTCCTGCAATACTAGATTTAGCATCCTTATGGTTTTCAAAAGGATTTACTGGCATTACATAAGGCTTTAAAGGGTCTATTCTATGCAATAAAAAATTAGCAATGATTTTATAATCTGCTCGTTGCTCTAACAATAATTTCAATAATAATATGCCATCAATTCCTCCCAATGGATGGTTTGATACTGTTATAAAAGGGCCTGTTTTTGGAATTCTTTTTAAATCTTCTTCTGGGATTTCAAATTCGATTTTAAATTCTCCTAAAAGACCATTTAAGAAATCTAAGTCTGATTTATGTTTGTGGTTATTGTAGATTTTATTAATTTTAGAAATACGTAAAACCCGCATTAACAACCATCCTATAAAGGTTCCTACAAACCCATATTTAGATACTCCCAGAACATTAGCAATCTCTTTAGATGTAACTAAACTCATATATTAAAAATTGACATAACTACAAACTTAATGTAAAATTACTAGTTAGCATAATTATTTTTTTCTGCAATGGCTAATTGCACGGTCTCTCTACTTATTTGTTGTAGCAAAACATCTCCTTTTCTTTGAATATTTTTAATAGAATCATCATCAAAATGCCTCACAGTAAACAAAGTAATATTGGTATTGTACTTTACTTTAAAATTTGGATGAAGCTTTTTATAAAATTTAGAAAAATTTTGATAGCCATCTTCTAAACATACAGAAAAGCTAATTGCAGAGTTCTGAATCAAATTAACTTTCAACTTAAAATCATGTAATAATTTAAAAATATCACTAATATTTTCTTCCACCATAAAAGAGAAATCGTTGGTAGAAATAGATACCAAAATCTGGTTTTTCTTTACAATAAAACAATTGGTTTTTGGATGTAAGTCAATTCCTTTACTAACTTTTGTTCCTGTATTTTCTAAATCTTCGAAAGAACGTACATACAATGGAATTCTTCTATTCTCTAGTGGTTTTATTGTTTTCGGATGTATTACAGAAGCTCCATAAAAAGCCATTTCTATTGCTTCTTGATATGAAATATTTTCAAGTAGAACTGTCTTCTCAAAAACCCTAGGATCGGCATTTAAAACACCATCCACGTCTTTCCAAATGGTCACACTTTCTGCCTGTAAACAATAGGCTATAATTCCTGCTGTATAATCAGATCCTTCTCTTCCCAACGTAGTCGTGTCACCTTTTTTATCCCTACTAATAAAACCCTGAGTGATATACAACTTATCTCGATTTAGTTTTTCTAAATTTGATGTTGTCTCTTCCCAATCTACCGTTGCATTTCTATAATTTGAATCGGTTTTTAGTACGGTTCTAATATCTAGCCATTGATTAGAGATCTTTTCCTTTTCTAAAAACGCACTGATAATTTTGGTTGACAATAGCTCTCCATAACTCACCACTTGGTCATATATATAATTGTAATCTTCAGAGGTATTCTGAACTAAAAACAGCTGTAAGCTATCAAACAGTTTTTGTAATACATCAAAAATAGGGTTCTCATTTTCAAACAACTCTTGCACAATGTTCACATGAAACTCTTTTACCGCCTTCAAAGAAAAATTTAAATTTTCCTTTTTAGACAAATACGAGTGCACAACTTCCTCAAAAGCATTCGTCATTTTTCCCATTGCAGAAACCACCATTAATGTATCGGTTACTCCTTCATAGTCAAATACCTTTAGTAGGTTTCTAACGCCATTTGCGTCTTTCACTGAAGCACCCCCAAATTTAAAAACCCTCATTAGCTATTTTCTATAAAATTCTTCAATGCATCTTCTTTCATATGTACAACTTGCCAATCGTCTAAAACGGTAGCGCCAGTACTTTTGTAAAAATCTTTTGCTGGGGTATTCCAATCCAATACATCCCAAGTTATTCTTTTACACCCTAAATCATATCCATGTTTTAGAACTGCAGTATACAAAGCGATTCCAATTCCTGAGCCACGTTTTTTATTAGTTACAATTAAATCTTCCAAGTGAATTATTCTACCTTTCCAAGTAGAATATCGCTCATAAAATAATGCCATTCCAACAATAATACTATTTTCTTCAGCAACAAACAGGTTAAACTTTGAGTTGTCAGAAAACCCATCATTTATTAACTGCTCAACAGTTACTTCTACTTCATTGGGTAATTTTTCAAAAATTGCCAATTCAACAATCAATTCTAAAACAGAATTCATGTCTTCCTTTTCTCCTTTTCTAATGATAAAACTCATAATTATTCTTTAAGTAAAACAAATTTAAACGATATTTGTGCAACTTTTACATTTATTTGTTATGAACACAAAACA
>Ga0209395_1000699_pt1 | contig 48376 bp, 46 predicted proteins | sample GOMGulsemesocosm_3_FD_184635 | JGI IMG/M metagenome (GOLD analysis project Ga0209395, IMG submission 184635) | Methane-oxidizing microbial communities from mesocosms in the Gulf of Mexico - GOM9D Gulf of Mexico (SPAdes) (version 2) | ecosystem: Environmental > Aquatic > Marine > Cold seeps... | reverse complement strand
CGGCTTTTTTTAAACCGTCAACGTGTAGGCTGATAATCCTCATACATGGTTCCTGCATACTGAAGAGTGTATGATACCTGATCCTTATGGATCTAGGGTAACTTCTGGTTAGGATTCTTTGTTGCTGAAACCAGAACAGCAATATTTATTAAGGCTTATTATGCAAAATTATCAACGTGACTTCATTGAATTCGCTATTAAACAGGGTGTATTGAAGTTTGGCGAGTTCACTCTTAAATCGGGTCGAGTAAGCCCTTATTTTTTCAATGCTGGATTATTTAATACCGGTAAAGCCCTCGCCGAAATTGGTCGTTTCTATGCTGCCGCCCTTGAAGCTGCTGATGTTGAATATGATGTTATTTTTGGCCCAGCGTACAAAGGCATTCCTCTAGCGACTACGTTGAGCGTAGCTCTTTTTGATAAATATGGAAAAGATGTGCCTTACGTTTTTAACCGTAAAGAAGCAAAAGCCCACGGCGAAGGCGGCACATTGGTCGGATCGGCGTTAGCAGGCCGAGTTTTAATCGTTGATGACGTCATTACCGCGGGAACTGCCATCCGTGAAGTGATGTCTATGATAGAAGCAGCGCCAGATGCTACGCCTGCGGCGACCTTAATTGCATTAGATCGTCAAGAAAAAGGTAAGGCTGAAGAGTCAGCTATTCAAGAAGTTGAACGTGACTATGGCATTCCAGTGATTAGTATTGTTAAGTTAGAGCAAGTATTGGCCTATGTTGCTGATCAGCCAGAATTAATACAATATGCTGCATCAATCGAAGCATATCGCGAAAAATACGGAGTATAAGTATGAGGCTCGTAACGGCCGCTTTAATTTTAGCGCTACTAAGCCCAGTGGCTTTTGCAGCTAAGCTATATCGTTTTAAGGTGGACGGATTGTTGATTCTAAAAGATCACATTCCGCCAGAATATGCACAGATGGGCTATGACGTTCTTAATGATCAAGGTTTGGTTATTAAGCGTATTAAGCCTGCACCGACGGCATCTGAGTTAGCTGCGATTGCGGCTAAAAAAGCGATAAAAGAAGCCCGTCTTGAACGTATTCGTATTCGTCGCGAAGCAGATCAAGCCTTATTACGAGTCTACTCCAAGCCCGCAGATGTAGAGCGTGCGCGTCAACGCAGCATCGATAATATCGACGGCTACATCAGTTTGCAGCAACGTCGTATTGTTGATTTGGCTGAAAAACTTGAGCGAGCTCAAGGGCGAGCAGCAAATCAGGAGCGTGCAGGCCTCGATATTCCAGTGGATATGCGTTTCGAAATTGCGCAATTGCAAAAGCAAATTCGTGAAAGTCACGCCAATGTTAAAATTCGCAAAACGGATAAAACAAAAAATACTCAGGTATTTGCTGAAGAATATACGCGTATGCAACTCTTATTAAAATATCCGCCAGGAACGCTAGAGAGTGATATTCCGTTGGAATAAACGAGTTTTATTGATGAAAGTTAAGGCGTTATGAGCGCTTCGATAAGCGGATCGTTAGAGTAAAAACTAAAAAAGGAGCCATTGGCTCCTTTTTTTGTTTTTAATCGAAACTGCCAGCAAATAACTTAATCAGTACTGCGCAGTAACTGTAGGTTAATGGACTTCCATTGTTCTGGCCAGTAGAGCGTCGGTGAAGCATTGAACTCAGTGCGAACGTATTGGCGAATACGACCTTCAATCAAAGCATTGAGCATATTGGCGGTCGCCGCTAGCGGTATACTCGTCACTTTTTGTTCTCGTAACTCAGCTTCACGTAATATTTGCTTAAATTGTGTTTCTAAACGTTCGAAAAATTGATGAATACGTTGACGTAAGCGATCCGTTTCCCCGACTAAGGCATCGCCTGCTAAGAGGCGGCACATGCCTGGATTCTTTTCAGCAAAGGTCAGGACTAAGGTCATGGTCTTTTCGCAACGAACATCGGCCTCAGAAAAATCTTGCAGAATCCGACTGGTACGAGAAAAAATAGCGTCTTCAATGAACTCGATGAGGCCTTCGAACATCTTCGCCTTACTGGGGAAATGGCGATACAAGGCCGCTTCAGAAACACCCACTGTTTTAGCGATATTAGCGGTCGTTATTTTGCCGCCAGGATTGGTTTCTAGCATATGCACAACCGCTTGCAAAATTTGCTCACGGCGTGAAATTTTAACTTCAACTTCGCTCATAATAACTCCCTTATTACGCTTTACGGTTAGTAATTAGCGTGCCCACACCTTCGTCAGTGAAGAGTTCTAGCAAGGTTGAATTAGGTACGCGACCATCAATAATATGGGCACTGGTAACTCCAGCATGAACGGCATCAAGAGCGCATTGGATCTTCGGTAACATGCCACCATAAATTGTACCGTCAGCGATTAAATCATCGACTTCCTTAGTACTGAGCCCGGTTAATACTTCGCCGCTCTTATCCTGCAAGCCAGAAATGTTGGTCAATAAAATCAGTTTTTCTGCGCGTAATACCTCAGCCACTTTGCCGGCGACTAAGTCGGCATTAATGTTGTAAGACTCGCCATCAGCACCGACACCGATTGGTGCAATAACAGGAATGAAATCACTTTGAGAAAGCATATCTAATACTTGAGTATTCACCCGGGTGACTTCACCGACATGACCGATATCAATGATCTCAGGCTGCTGCATACCCGGAGTTTGTTGCGTTACATGAAGCTTTTTAGCGTGCAACAACTGCCCATCTTTACCGGTTAAGCCAATGGCTTTGCCACCATTTTGGTTAATCAGGTTGACGATATCTTTATTAACTTGACCACCAAGGACCATTTCAACCACGTCCATAGCTTCAGTAGTAGTGACACGCATGCCATTAACGAATTCACTTTGGATATTTAGCTTTTCAAGCATCTCACCAATTTGTGGGCCGCCACCATGAATAACAATGGGGTTAATACCGATTAGTTTGAGCATGACCATGTCACGAGCAAAGCTATTTTTCAGAGTATCGTCTGTCATGGCGTTACCGCCGTATTTAACGACGATGGTCTTGCCACTGAACTTTTGCAGGTAAGGCAGGGCTTCACTAAGCACCTTAGTGGTGATCACTGCTTCTTTGCGACTCAATGGCATGGAATAATTTCCTAATTAAAAATGGATGAGCAAATAAAAATGTTTGGCGGCGCAGTATAGCTTGGCCGTCTAGTAGAATCATCTATCGAATGAAGATGAACAGCAAAAATCCTGCAATGACATCGCTATCATCACAGAATTATCAGTATTCGTGGCGCTTAGAAGGGGATCTGTAACTCAGGTGCGTGGCGTTGCAGAGCACTTTTATACAATAACTGAATGCGCTGTAAGGCTTCGTTATTATCACCGGCAAAGCGTAGGGTCAATTTAGGTGAGGTATTGGACGCTCTCACTAGGCCCCAGCCGTCTTCGAAATCAGAACGAAGGCCATCGATTGTCGATACGCGGGCTCCTTGCTGCAGGCTCGGTTCCGATGCTAATTTTTGGATGATGGAAAATTTGTTTTTATCATCGGCATTAATAGTAATTTCAGCGGTGGAAACGTCGTCAGGAAATTCAGCGAAGATTTGTGAGACGGAGACTATTTGATGGCTTAATAATTCCAATAAGCGGGCGCTGACATAAAGGCTATCATCGAAGCCATACCAGCGATCACGAAAATAAATGTGACCACTGAGTTCGCCGCCTAAGACCGCTTGTAGCTCTTCCATTTTAGCTTTCATCAGACTATGGCCGGTTTTCCACATCGTCGGGCGCCCGCCCGCACGTGAAATGACGTGATTCAGCCGCCGCGAAGATTTTATGTCATAAACAACATCGCTGCCGGGTTGACGGCTAATAATATCTTTCGCCAAAAACATCAGAATGCGATCAGGCATAATGATGACACCTTGTTCGTCGACAATACCGATACGGTCGCCGTCACCATCAACAGCAATGCCTAGATCGGCTTGTTGCTCCACGACTGCTTTTTGTAGGGCGAGTAAATTTTTCGGATGGCTAGGGTCTGGGTCGTGATTAGGAAAGTGGCCGTCGACATTACAAAATAATGGGATAACGTCTACCCCCAAGTTCTGCAATAGCTGCTGACCAATAGGACCTGCAATGCCATTACCGGCATCAAAGACAACTTTCAAAGGGCGGCTTAATTGGATGTCGCTTTGAATACGGTCTAGATAGTCTTGGCTGAGATTCCTTTCCTCTACTTGGCCCTGGCCAGAGCGGAAGTCTTTACGCTGAATTCTATGATAAAGAGCCATCAGTGATTCTTTGGATAGCGTTTGGCGATCGATGACAATTTTAAAGCCATTGTAGGTAGCAGAATTATGACTGCCAGTAATCATTATGCCGTTATGGCTTTCTAACTCATGGCATGCGTAATACAGCATCCCCGTGACCACAGAACCAATATTGATAACATCACAGCCAGTGGCTAGAAGGCCTTTTTGCAATGCCTGAGCAAATTCAGGGCTTGATAAACGTCCATCCCAAGCTAATACTATTTTGTTTTCACCACGAATTAAAAGTTCGCTGCCGAGCGCTAAGCCAACTTGCTCGGCGACCGCGGATGTCAGGTTATCGCCAACGGTGCCTCGAATGTCGTAAGCGCGGAATATGGAGGCAGGGACATTAACAGCATTGTGATCTACTTCTTCAACCATGACCTGAGGAAGGGGTGCGCTCATGTGGCTAGAAGCTGTACCCGCTACGGCTGATTGAGTCGCAGTCGCCTTGGTAACGGATTGGGTTAGCTCAATTTGTTGTTTTTCACGCTCAACCGCAGGGGCGGGGGGTTCTTCGGTATCACGCACAATGCCTTTTGAATTTGCTAGGTGCTCCATCGCTTTACCTAAGTCATGGAATACCTTGATATTGAATTTTGGCCACTCATTTTCACCCTTACGAAAAAGATGGCGAACATAATTGATGAGTAACAGTTGGTTGTGATCGATTTCACGTTTTTGCAGCCAAGTAATAATGAATAAGGTAATTAGTGTGCCTAACAGTGCAACAATCCAGGGTGTGACGATGGAGGCGGTTGCTAATTGTGGGCGTGTATCGGCGGGAATAAAGGTTAAAAACCAATAATCGTTAATAGACTCGGTGACGACGGTTAAGTGAGAATTACTTTTAGCACCGATTTCAAAAACCTGTAGCCCTTTGCTGGGATCGTCTTTTAGAATCTGTCGAGTCGAAATTAATCCATGTTTAGCAGCAGCCCCCGAGCGTAATTGATCAAGCCAGTCGCTGCCGTATTCAATTAACAGAATACCTTTGATCGTTTGCGAATAATCTTTAATGGGGGTGGCTAAGTAAAATCGAATTTTTCCATTGCGCTGAACGGCTTCTAACGGAAGCTCTTTCCCCGTGAGTGTTCTTGTCGCGAGTTCTTGTACGGCATAGCCAAAACGATCTTGTAAGCCTAAAGCGGTTAAATTATCAAGAATGAAAATTTGTTCGGCACCGGTAATTAATGATTTTAGAGTGCGTTTCCAACTGAGGTTTTCTTGTTCAAGATAGTCGATGGTTGCGGCGTGACGAGCCGCATTTTTTTGCTGCATTTGTGTTTCAGCAAGCTTGATTTTTAGGCTATGGGCCATTTGTTGAGCCATGGCTTGGGCGTATTCTTTATCCAAACTCGCTTGGGCAAATAGATTAACTTGCAAGCTCTGCATCGAGAGGCCAAGGGAAATAAATAACAGGGCGACCCAAATACCCAGTCGATTATAAAACGCCAGCGTGCGCTTAGGTGCTTTCATTTCCACGGCCATCATTTTTCCTTTTGTTATTATAGATTAGCAGTAGACCGAGATATTGGTGCTCTTCTGGCCCCTTATTTATTATCTACTGCTTTTTTATTCCTTGAAAGAGTTAAGCTCTACCAGAGTGTCCAAATCCTCCTTCACCACGATCCGTAGCTTTAAATTCATCAACGATGTCAAACTTAGCTTGTATTACAGGTACGATGATTAACTGGGCTAATCTTTCGCCGATTTCGATTGTAAAGGCTTGCTGACCACGATTCCAGCAAGAAACCATCAGCTCGCCTTGATAATCAGAATCGATCAAGCCTACAAGGTTACCCAGCACGATGCCATGTTTATGGCCTAGGCCAGAGCGCGGTAAAATCATCGCGGCAATAGAAGGGTCTTCTAGGTAGATTGATAATCCTGTTGGGATTAGCTGAGTTTCACCTGGGTGTAGCGTTAACGGTGCATCTAAACAGGCGCGAAGGTCTAAGCCAGCAGAGCCTGTCGTGGCATATTCAGGCATAGGGATATTGTTGCCAAGACGAGGATCAAGGACTTTAACTTGTAGTTGTTTCATTACTTTATATCTTCTTAGAGTTTGTATTGTCAGTATATTGATGTGCGATTAATTCAATTAAGTCATTCGACAAAGCGGACTTTGACATACGTGGAAAGTCTTGCTGGTTTTGACCCCAGAAAACAGTGACCGAGTTACTATCGCTATTGAAGCCAATATCGGTATTCGATACATCGTTAGCGATGATCATATTTAAATTTTTCTTCTCTAGCTTGCCACGCGCATACGTCGCGACATCCTGAGTTTCTGCGGCGAAACCGACGACGAAGGGCTTGTCTTCTAATTGTGCAATGGTTGCGACAATGTCAGGATTTTTCACCAGAGCCATCTGTATCTGTTCGCCAGTTTTTTTGATTTTCTGCGTTGCAACTTGCAACGGCCGGTAATCAGCAACGGCGGCGGCGGCGATAAAAATGTCACAATTCTTTTGCTGCTCAAGGCTGGCCGCAAGCATTTCATTGGCACTGTCTACTTGAATCACAGTCACTTTTTCGGGTGCGGCTAAGCGTACAGGCCCACTGATTATGGTCACCCGAGCACCGGCATCGCGTGCAGCTTCAGCTAAGGCATAGCCCATTTTTCCAGAGCTATGGTTGCTGATAAAACGCACCGGATCAATGGCTTCGCGGGTGGGTCCCGCTGTAATTACGACATCTAACCCAGAGAGCGAGTTAGAGGTGAATAATTTGGCGCACTGCTCGGCAATTAATCTCGGTTCTAACATGCGGCCTGGACCTATATCGCCACAAGCTTGTTCGCCATCGGCAGGGCCAAAGCTATGAAACTTTTTACCTTTAAGGTCGGTTAAACGGCGGATATTGGCTTGCGTCATTTCATCACGCCACATGGCTTGGTTCATCGCCGGGCAAATGGCGAGCGGAGCATCACTGGCCAGGCACAGTGTTGTTAATAAATCGTTGCCCATGCCTTGAGTTAGCCGCGCAATGAAGTCTGCACTGGCCGGAGCTACTAAAATAATATCAGCCCAGCGTGCTAATTCGATGTGTCCCATGCCAGCTTCGGCTTCAGGGTCTAGCATAGAATAGTGGACGGGATTTCCTGATAGGGCCTGCAGAGTGAGAGGTGTAATAAACTCTTGCGCGGCAGAGGTCATAACAACTCGTACTTCTGCTTTTGCTTTGCGTAGTTCACGAACCAGCTCAGCGGCTTTATAAGCTGCAATGCCGCCGGTGATGCCTAATAGAATACGTTTGTTGCAAAGTTGTTGCATAGGAATGCCCCTTAAATATCTATTTGGAGTATATCAGTCGAAGCAGGCTAATCAAAAAGGGGATGTTGGTTTTTGTTAAGGGCTGATTTTAAGGTCCGACTTTAAGGGATGGGTATGTCAATTACAGACTGGCCAGCGGATGAGCGGCCACGAGAGAAGTTACTGGCACGAGGTGCTGAGCATTTATCAGATGCGGAGCTATTGGCCATTTTTTTACGCACGGGGGTGAGTGGCAAAAGTGCGGTAGATTTAGCGCGCGATTTGTTATCGGGTTTTGGTGGTTTGCGCCAGCTTCTCACTGCTGATCAAGCCTCGTTCACTGAAATGCACGGCTTAGGGCCAGCAAAATATGCTCAGTTGCAAGCCGTTTTAGAAATGGCCAATCGTCATATGGAGCAGACTTTAGAGAAAGAGGGGGCGCTAACGAGTCCGCAATTAACTCAGCGCTATTTAATGGCACGACTGCGAGATAAGCAAAGTGAAGTCTTTGTCGCGTTATTTATGGATAGTCAGCACCGGGTGATTGAATATGTTGAATTGGCGCATGGCACGATTGATGGTGCTGCCGTTTATCCTCGAGAGGTGGTGAAGGTAGCGTTGGCCAAAAATGCCGCCGCGGTGATTTTTGCACACAACCATCCGTCAGGTATTGCTGAAGCGAGCCAAGCCGATAAAGCGATTACTGAGCGCTTGATCAAAGCACTTTCTTTGCTTGATATTCGCGTTTTGGATCATATAATTATTGGTGATGGAGAATTCACGTCTTTTGCTGAAAAAGGCTGGTTATAACTCTTATGCATGACTAACATGACGAATTTAGGATGAAAAAGGCCTGTTTGAGTAAAAAACAGTCCGCAGTCCTTGCACACAACCCCAATTTTTTGGTATAAAGCGCAACCCTTTTTTAAGGTCGTTGTGTTTCCGATGCTCTGCTTTGGTAAATACCACTTAAAAATTGAGGGAACTAACAGTTTCAGCTGGCACCTATTTAAGACCAGTTGATAACAAGATTTTTTGGATTCTTCGTTTCGAAGATCTGATATTTATTGACTCGGGGCGAGTAACAATGTCTAAAGTTTGTCAGGTTACAGGTAAGCGCCCTGTAACAGGAAATAATGTATCTCACTCAAACATCAAAAGTAAGCGTCGTTTTTTGCCGAACTTACAATCCCATCGTTTTTGGGTTGAGACTGAGAACCGTTTTGTACGTTTACGCTTATCTACTAAAGCTATGCGTATTATCGACAAGAAGGGTATTGATGCCGTTCTTAAAGAAATCCGCGCACGCGGCGAAAAAGTTTAAAGGAGAAGATTATGCCACGCGATAAGATTCGTTTAGTTTCAAGTGCCGGTACTGGTCACTTCTACACAACTGATAAAAACAAACGTACGATGCCTGAAAAAATGGAAATCAAAAAGTTTGATCCAGTTGTTCGTAAGCACGTAATGTATAAAGAAGCTAAAATTAAGTAAGCTTTTTTGTCATTGAAAAACCCAGTCTTGTTGGCTTGTAAGAGCTAACAACACTGGGTTTTTTTATGTCTGCTGTTTGAGTGATGAAGCGGAAAGCTCTTCACGGAAGGAACAGCTGAATGCTTCTTTGTATAGCTGGACACGCCGTGAGTCTATAGTTTTGCACGCACTGCATCAGCTTATTCGTTGCAGGGGACGCAGCAAGTACTTCCCTGTATGCTCTCCACAGCTCCCTGCTGCGGGAAGCCCCTGAAACGAACAACCTAATACATCGCCACGAGAACTGTTCCAGATTAGAAACTTTCAGCTCTCAGAATAACTACGGCTTTGAATTTATGGGTAAGCCGTCAGATGTTATATATTTTCCTGATGTGAAATCTAAGAAGATATTTAGGCTACTGTGCGGATCGGTATTGGGTGTTTTATTTAAGGGCTCGCGTGACCGATGTGCAACATCGCAGCTCAGCGAGCGATTACACATGGAGCGAAGCGCCGTGAATACTTGGAGCGGCTGGTGTAAGCCGGAAAGCGCTTCAGGGATGAATTCTCAATACCCAATACCGATCTTGAGCGCAGTTGCGAGTATGCTCTAGCGCCTAGGGGCTTTAGAATAAACCAAGCAAGAGAACAACATGCCTGAATTACCCGAAGTAGAAACAACCAAGCGCGGCATCGAGAGCTATCTCAAGGGATATGTCTTAGAAACCGTAAAAATCCGTCAGGGGCGTTTACGTTGGCCTGTAGGTAAAGAGATTCAAGCTTTGGAAGGTCAAGTTATCAAGTCGGTGACCCGTCGCGCCAAATACATATTGGTTGAATTTGAAGCAGGCTATGCGCTTTGGCATTTAGGTATGTCGGGTTCACTGCGTTTAGTCGAGCCAAGTGAAGCGGAAACCTTTGGTAAGCATGATCATATTGATTGGCATCTCAGCAGCGGTAAGATTTTACGCTATCACGATCCTCGTCGTTTCGGCGCGTTGCTGTGGGTTGAAGATCCTGTGGATAACAACTACATCAACCATCTTGGCCCTGAGCCGCTAACCGATGAATTTGATGCGGCGTATTTGTATGAAAAAAGCCGTGGCAGAAAAGCACCGATTAAGACTTTCCTCATGGAGGGTAAGGTCGTTGTTGGTGTTGGTAATATCTACGCCAATGAGAGCCTGTTTCTAGCATGCATCAAACCCACCACACCTGCAGGAAAAGTCAGCAAAGCCCGAATGGAAAAGCTGGTTATTCACATCAAACAAGTTCTAGCGGCGGCAATTGAGCAAGGTGGTACGACCTTAAAAGACTTTGTTGGTGGTGATGGTAAGCCTGGTTACTTCGCGCAACAGCTCAATGTCTATGGCCGCGGCGGCGAAGAGTGTGTGACCTGTAAAAAGACATTGAAAGAAATTCGCCAAGGCCAAAGGGCAACGGTTTATTGCCCTGCTTGTCAGAAATAGGTTGTCAGAAGGTATTAGAGATAAGGCATCAGAAAGCAACTACCCCTTAATCGCTGCCCAAGTTCTTCCTAATATTTCATACCAAGTACGTTCTGTTTTTTGCAGAGCGCCACTTCCTATTTTCCAATTCGATGACTTCTTCGGTGCAGCAAAATGTGCAGGTGCAGCAATAGGCTTTAGATGCAGGCCTTCAACTTCTTGCTGTTGAAACCAGTTCATCGAACGCTGCATATGAGATGCAGAAGTAACTAGGGCAAATGTTTTTTCAGCGAGGAAAGGCGCGGTCAGTTCGGCTTCTTCTTGAGTATCTTGTGCTGTTGAAAATAAGCGTATCTTGTCTTCTGGAACCCCTAAGTTTAAAGCAATTTCCCCAGCAACTTCGGCATAAGGTCGGCTTTCATCGCCGGCATAGCCTGATAGCAACAATTCTGCGTCTGGGTTCGCTTGCCAAATGCGGTAACCTTCCATTAAACGATATAAGCCAGTACCGCAGAGCTGCGCCATCGGCGGAATCTCTTCACTGACGGTATGGCAGTTGCCTAATACGACAATTGCGTCCACCGACTGTGACATATCATAGCTAGGATATTGGTGCTCTAGCGGGTAGAGCACTGAGTTGGCAAAAGGTTGCCAACTGAATAGCATGAGCAAAGCGACTCCAGAGAAAGCAATTAAGCGACCAAGGGCCACTTTCCAGAAGCTCAGGATTAATCCCAAAACAATAATTAAGCAGCAAAAAGGCAATGGCATTAGCCACATGCTAATGAGCTTTTTTAGAATAAATCCGAGTTCCATCTTCTACCTTAATCTGTTTTCATTTTGATTCAATTATGAACCGTTATTCCGACGAGCTGTAACGAACAATTATTGTGAAACTTGAGCTTCGCCAAAGGCTCTTGGGTCAGAAGCCGCTGTCACAGCACCCGTTTTCTTATCCCACAAAATCGCCTGCATATTGCCATATTCGCGACCAATATTTTTCAGCTTATGACCTTTGCTTTCAAGAGCATTTATTTCTGCAGCGCTGAAAATATTGGGTTCATGCTGAATCACATCAGGCAGATATTGGTGATGAAAACGTGAACGGCCAACCCAATCGCTAACCGGCTGCTGATCGATATGTTCTAGCATACCCAGCATTACCATGGTGATAATACGACTTCCGCCTGGGGTGCCGATTAACGCAATCGCATCATCACTTTCTACAAATGATGGGCTCATACTAGACAGTGGACGCTTGTTCGGCGCAATAGCATTCGCCGCATTACCGATCAAGCCATAAGCATTGGGTTCACCGGGCTTGGCTGAGAAGTCATCCATCTCGTTATTTAATACCACGCCGGTATTCGCCACGGTAAACGCTGAACCAAACGGTAGGTTAATACTGAGTGTCGCCGAAACGCGGTTGCCTGCTTTATCGATCACAGAAAAGTGTGTGGTATGAAAGCCTTCTTGAATATTCTTCGGGCCTTGCAGGCTTAAGCTACTGGTGGCTTTGTTCATGTCGATGCTTGCTGCATACGTTTTAGCGCGCTCAATACTGATCAGCTCTGCTGTCGGCACATCAACAAAATCGGGATCGCCTAAAAACTCCGCGCGATCTTTATAAGCTCGGCGCATGGTCTCAACAATTAGGTGAGTTTTATCAGCGTTATTGAGGGTATTCAGCTCGTACTGTGAAAGCATATTGAGTATGGCTGCAATCGCGATACCACCAGAAGACGGCGGTGGCGCGCTGACTATTTTATGGCCCTTGTATTCAATCTCGATTGGTTGGCGTTCGACAATATTGTAGTTGGCTAGATCTTCTAAAGTCCAAATACCGTTGGCAGCTTGAACCCCTGCGATTAAGCGACGCGCACTTTCGCCTTTATAAAAACCATCAAAGCCTTTGTCTGCAATCTGTTGCAGTGTCCACGCAAGGTCTGGCTGTTTAATCAGGTGGCCAAGCTGAGGAATCTTATGCTCAGTGTTTAAAAAGATCTTGGCGCTGGTCGGATAGCGCTTAAGGTTCTCAAGACGATAGCCCACTAACTTTTGATAATGGTGATAAACCGGGAAGCCATCGTTGGCTTGCTGAATAGCGCTAGCCAGAGAGTTCTTTAACGGCAGCTGGCCATATTTTCCAGCTAGGTGAACAAACGCTGCCGCTTGTCCAGGAATGCCCGCAGCCAATGCGCCATTCACCGCGATATCACGATTAACACTGCCATCTTTATTTAGATACAAATCAGCATGAGCAGCAGAGGGAGCTTTTTCACGGGCGTCGATAAAAATATTTTTATCCGCTTTGGCATCATGAATCAACCAAAAGCCACCGCCACCCAAGCCTGCACTATAAGGTTCGACAACGCCGAGTGAAGCCGCAACGGCAATAGCGGCATCAAAAGCATTACCCCCTTGAGCAAGAATATCCATGCCGGCTTGAGTCGCGAGAGGGTGAGCACTGGCAATCGCGGCTTGAGTTGGGGTTGAAAAAGGAGTTGAAGCTGATAATGGTGTTTTAGCTGTGGCTACTTCATTTTCAGGTTGCGAGCAGGCACTTAAACCCATGAAGGCCGATAGGCCGAGTGAAATACTAAGAAGTTTAAATGAAGCAGGCAGCATGGAAAAAAATTCCTTTCAGCAAAATAATTGCAGCTACTTTGGCAAGAACTTGCCATGAAGGCAAGAGAATGAAGGCTTTGAATAAGAGTGTTGCGGGCGAGCAACACTCAATTGCCAGAATTTACTCGTGATATTCAAATAATTAAGGGCTAGATCGTTTTACCGGTAAGTAATTCGTATTTAGCTTCTAGCTCTTCTTGGCTTTCTTCGTTATCGATATCAAGCGGGATGCAATCAACAGGGCAAACGACGACGCACTGAGGTTCGTCATAGTGACCAATACACTGGGTGCATTTTTTTGGGTCGATGATGTAAATTTCGTCGCCAGGAGTAATGGCTTCGTTAGGGCATTCAGGTTCGCATACATCGCAGTTAATGCATTCGTCTGTGATGATTAATGACATCTTCTTTACCTCTGTTCTTTCAGAGCTTTAACAACCGCTGGGTGAACGAACTTGCTAATGTCGCCATCGAGGGCAGCAATCTCACGCACCAGTGTTGATGAAATGTAAGAGTATTGCTCCGCAGGAGTGAGGAACATACTTTCTACATTCGGCGCTAATACACGATTCATGTTGGCGAGCTGGAATTCGTATTCAAAATCCGATACTGCGCGCAGGCCACGTAAAATGATGTTGGCGTTTTTCTCTTGTACAAAATCAGCCAGCAAGGTACTAAAACCAACAATCTCAACATTGTGTAGGTGGCTTAGCACTTCATTGGCTAGGTCTACACGGGTATCGATATCGAGGGTTGGTTTTTTCTTTGGATTATCTGCAACCGCGAGAATGATGTGATCAAACATACGAGCTGCCCGTTCAATCAGGTCGGTATGGCCGTTAGTGATCGGGTCAAATGTTCCAGGATAGACAACTATGTTCATAGTGGGCTCATCATTCTTTAAGTTGGATAGTAACTTTTATAGCAACGTTGGTAGTAACTAGGCTAAATTCTGTGGCGTATTTTAACTGAATTGACTAAAAAACGATAGCGCACTATGAGTCTTGGCCGCGCCGAAGATGTAAGCAAAAGAGACCAGTGCCGTAACGAACGCCCAAGTTTTACCTTGCTTGATCGCGATTGTACCAAATCCTATGTAGCCCACTAAGCCGATAACTTTTGCAGTTAACCAGTGATCAGTCAGTGGATATTGGCCGATCATTGTGCATAACCAGATGGCGAATATCAGTAAGAAGGTATCGATGATGTGTGGCAGTATTTTCAATATCTTGTTGCTTTTGAATGCCGGCTTAAATTTGAAAAGTGCAAAGCGAATGATAAACAATAAAATGCTTAAGTAAGCGATACCAATGTGGGAGTGCTTAAGGGCGCTATAATCCATGATTTTTCTCGACTTACTCTCTAAGTAGAGAGTTTGATTTGGGAGTTAATTGAGAGTTGCTGCAAACTACCTTGTTTGGCCTAAGTTGCCAAGTTTCTTTGCCTTGGCTTACATGCCGTAAGCCAAATTGTTCACTAGAGAGTTTCAAAATTCAAACTCATCGCTGAGCTTGAATCGTAGTCACAATCTTCGACATTTTCTTTGGCGTAAAGGGAGGTCTAATAAAACCAAAATAATTACCATTAGGATCCAGTATCGTAATGTTTGCACTATGATCCATCAAATATCCCAACTCTGTATCGATGCCACCCTGTGCATTCTTACGCTCGACCTTGGCATATACCGCATTAAGCTGAGTCGCAAAACTGCGCAACGACGCTGGCTTGCCGGTAAACGCGGTAAAGCTAGGATCAAAATAATCCATATAGGTTTTCAATTGCACAGGGGTATCACGCTCAGTATCCACGCTGACTAAAACCACTTGCGTTTGTGACTGCATATCTGGACTTAACTTTATCCACATCTGCTGCATTACCGCCAGCGTCGTCGGGCACACATCAGGACAAAAGGTATAGCCGAAAAATATAAAGGACCATTTGCCCAAGTTTTCATTCTTACCCACGGTTTGGCCTTCTTCATTTAAGAAAGGCACATCGGTGACATTGATTGCTTGGGGAAAAACGAAAACACCATCATCCTTCAACTGCTCTGATAAAGACGCAGGTGAAGTATCAGGGATATTAGATGACAGTGATTGCCAGCCTATAAAGGTGCTTAAGCCTAAAACTAAACTTACGATCGCAATAAAAGGCGCTATCAATTTATTCTTCACTAGCGGCGTATTATTTTCTGCTGACGACATAAATATTCCCAATAAAGTAAACTAGCACCAGCCACATCATACAGAAACTGTTTCCATCATGCTGCAACTTCAAAAACGCATCCTACAGCTCGCTTGGCCGATCATGTTGAGCAATATTACCGTGCCCTTATTAGGGCTGGTGGATACCGCGGTGCTGGGTCACTTACCCGAAGTGACTTTCCTTGGGGCAGTCGCCTTAGGTGGCCAGGTGGTGACTCTATTATTATGGAGTTTTGGATTTCTACGCATGGGCACAACTGCGCTAAGTGCACATGCAACAGGCGCGAGTCAGCTGGACGGTGAAGGAAGACCCGCTAGCAGTATCGAAAAAGTTTTACAGAATGCTCTGCTGATGGCGCTCCTTATTAGCCTACCTTTAATGGTCTTTGCTTTTCTAACGCTAGAACACATCATCGCTTTAATTGGCGGTAGCGATGCGATTCAAGTATTAGCGGTTGAATATACTCGTATTCGTTTAGGGGCGACCCCAGCAGTGCTCATTCAATACGTCATTATCGGTTGGTTTATTGGTCGCGGTGAAACCAAGGTGCCATTGTTATTACTGATTGCCAGCAACAGCCTCAATGCGTTACTCGATATCATATTGGTTTATGGCTATGGATTAACCAGTGATGGCGTGGCGTGGGCAACGTTATGTGCGGATTACTTTGCCGCCAGTCTAGGATTATTCTGGGCGTATCGAACGGTCACGTTGGGGCAAAAAGATAATAAATTATCTTTCAATTGGCCAAGCTGGCAAGAGCTGAAACCGCTGATCAATATTAATCACCAGTTATTCATCCGCACGCTATGTCTATTGAGTGTATTTATCTTTTTTACCGCGCAAGGCGCACAGCAAGGCGATTTAGTCTTAGCGGTCAATGCCATCATGCTGACCCTGTTATTACTGATCTCTAATGCCCTTGATGGTTTTGCTCATGCGGCAGAAAGCTTGGTGGGCCAAAGTTTAGGCGCGAAGAATTATCGTCAGCTACGACAGAGCATTTGGTTAACAGGAACTAATGCCTTAATTATTGCTCTTATTATGGTGGCAGGTTTTGCTTGGTTGGGTGATGACTTATTAGGGCTGCTAACGAATCAACAAGATGTTTTGGCAGTGGCAATTGAATACAGCCCTTGGCTAATTTGGTTACCGCTAATAGGGTGCAGTAGTTATTGGCTTGATGGTATCTTCATCGGCATGCAAGCGAGTGCTCAAATGCGTAATAGCATGCTACTGGCGGCCTTACTTGTATTCTTACCTGTCTGGTTTCTGACACAAGGGTTGGCCAACCATGGATTATGGTTAGCTTTCTATTCGTTTTTATTGGCACGATCTTTCTTTATGTTGCCCGCATTTCTGACAATACTGAACAAACATCAAATAATTGCCGAAAAAAACTAGCGGACGCGTCAAACTTTACTATACTTTTTTCATAGCGGTAAGGAAGTGTAACTAACCTACTGTTTTTAAAGGCTTTTTTCAATACGCATAACAAGTGGTTTTTTATAAATAAAAGCGTCTAACGAGTTATCGCTTTGGCCATTGAGTGTTTAGTGAACACCTTTTAACATTCAGCGCAGTGCTAACCGATAAAAGCTTACTTATTTTAAAGTAGTTGGAGATTCAAAATGATGAACACGGAAGCGTTACAACAATTGATTCAAAAAGCCGTCACTCAGGAACAAGAAACTGGGCAGCTTCATCAACTCTTACAGCAGCGACTTGAAACCGTCGAGCGCATCGTTCAATTACCCGAAGTTGAAGCCCTAGAGCGCTTATACGAATTTGTCGTTCGTTATATTCAGCAAGTGCCACAAATGCTGGAAGATTTGCATCAGGGCGCGATGGAAGCGGGCTTACTTAACTATGTCAGCCCAATTCTAGAAGTTGTCGAAGGCTTCTTCATGGCACCGCCAAAAGAATTGAGTGAAGTAACGGGTTTAGCGGCATTAATGGATGAAGCCTTTTTGGCGCATCGTTTATTCGAAGAGGTAAACGATACCTACATCATGCGAGTGGGCCAGCCAATGATCCCATTTGATATGACCATGTCGAATGTGATTGTTCATTCACTGATTAGTGAACCTTTTGCCAACGAACTTGAGCAAGTCGTAACGATTGCTACTAAAGGTATTTTTGGTGAAGCCAAAGCCTACGAAGGCAATGATAAATTCTTAGCCTTTATGGACAAGAAGGATAACGATAACTTAATCCAGATTGCTCAGCGCTGGCCTTGTATGTCGACCCAAATGGGACTCGATGGCCACCTTCAGTTTGGCTAAATAATCCACCTATTAAGGGTGCGCGCGAGCACCCTTAATTTAAACTCTTCGCCAAGAATTCATACAGTGCTTGAATCCGAGCGCTGTTCTTTAAATCCTTATGATACACAAACCACAAACCTTCAATCGCATGATCTAGTTGGATGTCCAACTGCTGCAAATTATCATGCTTGATTGAATGATGAACCCCCATTGGCCCAATCGCCATTCCTTCAGCGACTGCACTATGAATATCGGGGAAATGATTACTTTGATAGATAATCTGCTCTTCGTCTATGTACTGTAGCACCTGTTTTACAAACGGAATACGGCGCTTATCATCACTCGGTAAGGCCCACAAATGCTGATTGTATTCGCTGCTATCTTTGGGCAGTCCATACTCCTTCACATAACTGTCAGCGGCAAAATAATGAATTTCGGGAGCGCTCAGTTTCTTAACGATTAAATCGGGCTCGGTGGGCTGGGCGCCTGCGCGCAAAGAAACATGGGCGGCCCCACTGGCTAATGGAATGATGTCATCGGTGGCGATTATCTGAATACGCAATTTAGGGTAAGCCTGGCGAAAGGCCTTTAACGCCGGATTTAAAATCGGCGAAAAGTCACTAAGGGTAGTGATGCGTAAATTGCCACTAATATTTTTTTCAGCGCTGGCCATTAAGTTCTCTAAGCGACTGAAACTTTTACGAATCTCAGGCAATTCTTTAACCACTAACTCGCCGGCATCAGTAAGCTGGTAGCCTCTTTGATGACGAATGAAGAGCTTGGTATCGAGGGCCTCTTCTAAGCGGTTTACATGACGCAGCACAGTCGCATGATTCATGTTTAACACCTTGCCGGCTTTGGTCAAGGTGCCCGATTCGGCGACTTGATAGGCGATGCGAAAATCATCCCAGCTGGCTTGCGACATGAAATTACCTTTGATAAATGGTTAGTTGTTCATATATGCACAATTGTTTCCCTTTTTTGTCTATTTTTCAACAAATGGTTTAGGCGTAGAGTAGATAAATTGAATTGTTAGCGATAAAAGGCATCGAACGAAACGTCTGAATCTAGATATTGATGTTAGAGAATGAGAATCATTATGGTAAAGAACAGTAAAACCAGTTACGGCTGGATCGCAATCGCCTTACATTGGCTCATGGCTATCGGTATCTTTTTCTTATTTGGCCTAGGTTTATACATGGTCGAGCTGACTTATTATGATGCCTGGTACCGTGGATCATTAGAGCTGCATAAAAGTTTGGGCCTCGTCATGCTACTGGCTTGGATCTTCCGAGCGCTATGGCGCTGGATCAATACCAGCCCCGATGTGGCTGGAACTCAGATTGAGAAAAAAGCAGCGCACATTGTGCACTTACTATTATACATTTTAATGCTCGCACTCATGCTGACGGGCTATTTGATTTCGACCGCTGATGGGCGAGGTATTGAAGTATTTTCTTTAATAGAAATTCCTGCAATGCCGATCAGTTTTGAAAACCAAGAAGATATTGCCGGTGACATTCACTGGGGTATCGCTTGGAGCTTGATGTTAATGGTGGCCTTGCATTCCTTGGCGGCTATTAAACATCAGCTGATCAATAAAGACGGTACTTTAACGAAAATGATTCGCCCTAAGGCTGATTCATAACCCACTTGAATAATATGATAATCCTTAGGAGGATTTATGAAAAAACAACTTTTAACAGCAGTAGCGGCTTCTGCCATTGCACTAGGCTCTTTGTTTTCTGTTTCAGCACAAGCGGCTGATTATAAAATTGATACCGAAGGCGCTCACGCATTTGTTCAATTTAAAATTCAGCACCTTGGCTACAGCTGGTTATTAGGTCGCTTTAATACCTTCGACGGTGATTTTTCTTACGATAACGCGGCACCTGAAAAATCAGAAATTGAAATTGTCATCGAAACTGCCAGCTTAGATTCGAATCATGCTGAGCGTGATAAGCACTTAAAAGGCTCTGATTTCTTAGATGTTAAGAAATTTCCAAAAGCCGTTTTCAAAAGCACCGGTTTTGAAGTTAAAGATGATAACAACGCGGTAGTCACCGGTACTTTCATGCTGCATGGCGTGAAGAAGACGATCAGCTTCCCTGTACAGAAAATTGGTGAAGGCCAAGATCCATGGGGTGGTCACCGCGCCGGTTTTGAAGGTAAGACGACTTTGAAATTAGCCGATTATGGCATCACTTATAACTTGGGTCCAGCTTCTGCAAATGTAGAGATTCACCTGTATGTTGAAGGTGTTCGTAAATAAATGATTCGTTAACGGTTTATTGATAAGCAGTACTAAAAGAGCCCAGAATATTCTGGGCTTTTTTATGCATGTAGGAAATGGATATACCGTGGGTATTACTAAGGAGGACGGAAGTTTTTGCAAATGAGTCAACCAGTGCCTCAATATCAATCGCTAATGCAGGTCGAGAAATAATCGAGTTCGAATGATTCCAGGGCGACCATGGAGGAGTACTCTCATGGTTATTTAGAGGTGTAAATGTTAGTGTACTAAACAATATTTAGTTGATAGTGCTCTAAAGTAGAGGCGTATGAAGGTTAAGTTATCAGTACAGAATCTGTACAAGATTTTCGGTGAAGCTCCCAAGAAGGCATTTGCCTTGTTAGAACAGGGCAAAAATAAAGATGAAATCTTTGCAGAAACCGGGCAATCGGTGGGTGTTAAAGATGCCTCCTTCGATATTTATGAGGGTGAAATCTTTGTCATTATGGGGCTGTCTGGGTCTGGCAAATCGACCATGGTTCGAATGCTGAATCGATTAATCGAGCCTACAGCGGGTAAAGTTTTACTCGGTGATCGTGATATCGCAAAAATGAGCGCAGCAGAGCTTAGGCATATGCGCCGTCATCAGATGTCGATGGTATTTCAGTCGTTTGCGCTAATGCCACATATGAGCGTGCGTAAGAACGTGGCTTTTGGCCTCGAGCTAGCAGGTGAGGTGACATCACAGAAAATGGACCAGCGGGCGGACAAGGCACTGGAGCGTGTAGGTCTTGGCCCTTATGGTGATTCTTATCCTGCGGAGCTGTCTGGGGGAATGAAGCAACGTGTAGGTTTGGCCAGAGCTTTGTGCATTAATCCTGAAGTCTTGCTGATGGACGAAGCCTTCAGCGCACTTGACCCTTTAATTCGTACCGAAATGCAGGATGAGTTATTACGTCTGCAAGCAGAAGATAAGCGCACCATCGTATTTATTTCTCACGACCTAGATGAAGCCGTACGCATTGGAGATCGTATTGCCATTATGCAAGGTGGGGAAGTTGTGCAGGTGGGTACGCCAGATGACATTATTAATAATCCTGCTAACGATTATGTGCGTTCTTTCTTTCGGGGTGTCGATATTGCTAATGTTTTCAGTGCGAAAGATATTGCCCGCAAGATGCAGAAAACCTTGATTAAGCGTACGTCAGATACGGGTGTTAGTGCGGGCCTGCAATTGTTGAAAGATAACGATCGTGAATTTGGCTATGTCGTAGAAACGGATAATCGTTTTGTTGGCACGGTTTCTATTGAATCGCTGAAAGCCGCTCAGAAATCTGGCCAACGCATCGAAGAAGCGCTGCTTGAAGATATTGAAGTGATTGCCGAAGATGCACAGATTGCAGAGATTATTAGCCAGGTCGCTCACTCCCCTTGTTCTCCGCCTGTTGTTGATAGCGATAATAAATTTCTGGGCGTCGTCAGTAAAACCATTTTGTTAGAAACTTTAGATCGTCAAAGTGAGCTAGGGAATAATGGGGAGCAGAGCGCATGAGTAACTCAACGGCAGCCACCAATGCGAACCCTTGGGGTACAGAAGAAACCACAGAGCTGAGTTATTTAGCGGATAAAAGTGGTGTGGAAGAGAAGGTATTTGATATTACCGAACCTTTTGATGTTGATGGCGGCATTATTCCATTGGATGAAAGTGTTGATGCCCTGATTGAAATTATGGTTCCGATATTAAGGCCAATTTTTCAGCTAGTAGCTCAGCCGATTGCTTGGATTCTAAATAGCATAGAAGCGTTGTTCATATTTATTCCAGCGCCCTTGATGATCATTATTTTAGCGCTGTTAGCAATGAAACTGGCCACTAAACGAATCGGTGTGGGTACGGCTGCGGGATTATTATTCGTTGGCTTAATCGGCGCTTGGGATGAAGCTATGATCACCTTGTCACTGGTGATTACTTCGCTATTTTTCTGTGTGCTGATTGGCTTACCCACGGGCATTTGGTTATCACGCAGTGATCGCGCCTTACAGATAGTACGGCCGATATTAGATGCGATGCAAACGACGCCGGCGTTTGTTTATCTCATTCCCATCGTGATGCTGTTTAGCCCTGGCAAGGTAGCGGGTGTGATCGTAACGATTATATTTGCGGTGCCTCCGGTGATTCGATTAACGAATTTGGGCATACGACAAGTTCCAGAAGATTTGATTGAAGCCGCTCGCGCTTTTGGCACCAGCCCACGTCAGCTGCTATTCAAAGTTCAATTGCCATTGGCATTACCGACGATTATGGCTGGGGTTAACCAGACGCTGATGTTAGGTCTGTCGATGGTGGTGATTGCTTCCATGATTGCGGTGCCGGGTCTTGGACTTATGGTACTGCAGGGGATTGGCCGTAACGATATTGGTATCGCGACGGTAGGGGGGTTGGGCATTGTGGTATTAGCCATTATTTTGGATCGTATTACTCAGCATATTGGCAAAGGCCAAGTATTAAAATAATAATTTAAAATGAAAGGAAATGTATCATGAAGTTTTTAAAAATTGCGGCGCTGCCGTTAATTGCTAGCGCTATGTGGGGCTGTGGTCAGCAAGCTGAAGAGGCTACTGCGAAACAGACTAGCGTGGAAGCGAGTAAGCCAGGTGCCGGTATCGCGGTTAAAGGTTTTCATAGCCCGATTGCTGAAGAAAAGTTTCAATCTATATTAATCAACCGCGGATTAACGGCATTGGGTTACGACGTGCAGCCATTACAAGAAGTCGAGTATGGCGCGGGTTATTCTGCGATTGCACAAAACGACATTCAATGGATGGCGGTGAGCTGGGATCCACTGCATAACGACATGTATAAAAATTCTGGTGGTGATAAAAAGTTTGTGAAAGCAGGTTATTATATTACCGGTGCTGCACAGGGTTATCTTATTGATAAGGCGACTGCAGAAAAACATAACATCGATACGATTGATGATCTAAAAAATCCTGAAATTGCCAAACTGTTTGATGCCAATGGTGATGGCAAAGCAGATTTGACGGGGTGCCAGCCAGGCTGGGGTTGTGAGAAGGTGATTAATCACCAGCTTGATGCCTTTGAATTGCGTGATACCGTAAATCATATTCAGGGTTCTTATGCCGCGATTATCTCTGACACTATTACCCGCTTCAAAGCTGGTGAGCCCGTTTTGTATTACACCTGGACGCCCTATTGGGTCTCTGGAATTCTGGTTCCTGGTAAAGATGTTGTTTGGTTAGAAGTGCCTCATTCTGAGCACCCACAAGGCTTGAATACCGAACTTGCTAACGGTAAAAATTATGGCTTCAGTGTTAATAGTGAACGCATTGTTGCTAACCGTGCATTTGCCGAAGCGAATCCAGCGGCGGGTAAATTGTTCGAAGTCGCGTCGTTAAGTATCAATGCGGTCTCTGCTCAGAATAAGCTGGTAGCGGATGGTGAAAATACCGAAACTGATGTTCAGCGTCATGCGGATAACTGGATTAAAAATAATCAGGGAACGTTTGATGGTTGGTTAGAGCAGGCTCGTGCTGCTAGTCAATAAAGTGTAACGGATCTAAAAACGCTGATGGCAACATCAGCGTTTTTGTCTTGTAATAAAATTAAATCTGGCGATCAATGATCTTTTCGGCTCAGCCCTGGGTTCATAATCTTAAGCGGCACTTCTTCGTCATCTAATAGAACTTTACCCACCGGCGTCACTCGCGTCGTTAACTCTTCATACAGCGGTTCTTCTGTCGCGGCTTTGGCTTCCTTGTGCTGTGTATAGGTTTCGGTAAAACCACAGGCAACACAATCACGCAGCTCAGTATCATCTTCGTCGCGGTACATACGGATCTTATCCATCTCGCCACACTTAGGGCAGACAACACCTGCGATAAAACGCTTTTTGATAATTGCAGAGGCCATGATGATATTACTCGAATTGAAATTTGAGTACATTTTAACAGAATTGAGGCGATAGCGTCAGAAGACAGATATAAGAGAGTGTGGAAATATAAGTCCAGTGCCTGAAAATAGGCACTGGGTATCAGGTTACAAAAAGATAATTATTCAGCGGCGGGAAAGGATATAACCTTGCCACCTTTAGAGTCATTTTTGATAGTGCCTTCAGGCCTAGTGTGTTTTTCCCAATTAACTTCACCGACTTCAACCGGAATAGAGAAAGCCTTATACATCGTTTGGCCATTTACTTCTATACTGGCTTGAATGTTAATAAAGTAGATACCGTTTTCAGTTGGTGTGATTGTGATTACTTGGCTAGATTCTTGTGCTGATGATTTAAAATTCATTTTGCTAATCGATTTATGTTCAATTAACTCCGGAGAATATTTCAGTGCAGCTGTTACCGGTTTAGCATTTCGAGTTTCTGTTAACTTAATATTCACAGACAATGGTTGGCCTAAAGTTGGTTTAGCGTCAAAGCTATAATCTAGATTGATCGGCGCAGAAGGCTTACCTGGGCTGGTATAAGGTGTTTTTCCTGAAGACTTCTTCGAGTCAGTTTTTACAATAGAAGTCTTCTCAAGCTGAGCTTGATTATTGGAGATCTTCTCTTGATTACCGCAAGCTGCAATGAATAAAGAGAATGTTACTAGTAATAAATATTTCATTTTTTATCCTTAAAAATTTAGTTATTGTGTAATTGTTAATTTGAAACAGCCGGTTTTATTATTGGAATCACTTGAAACAATCTCCCAATCACTGACTTCAACAATATAATTGCCAGCAGGTAAATTCATACTTCCCGTTTCTATATTAGCGGCCCCAGAGAGGAGTGATCCTGTGGTACTACCGTCTTTGTAGACTCTGATATCAGGATCTACAGCAGGAGAGCTCGCACCTAATGTTGATGCGGTGAATGTATAATTCGCAGTTATGCTGGCAGTGAATTTGAAGAAACGGAAAACTGATAGTTTATTTCTTGAACCAAATGCATTGATACTGCAGAGTTCACTGCTCGCAATCCCATTTGCTGAGATTACGGTATAAATTGGGGTGACATGAGTTGCATTGCCTGCATTATTAGTTTCCGTTGAACCATAAATATCCATGGAAGAGCCAACAATGTTTTGGGCGTCTAATAAGGTATTTATGTCTGAACTCGCTAGCGCATTTTCAGACTTAATTTCTGTTCCAAAGGAAAAAATACTAGTAAGAGCAGGTGTTATTTTCTGTGCACCAATTAGAACATTATAGATAGGAGCAAATCCAAGGCTAACGGAGTCACCTACTTCATTGCTTGAGTCATAAATATCGTAAAGAATACTTTGTATAGAGCCTTCAGAGTACCAACCAGAATTTGCTATCGCGTTGTTTTCAACATCCAAATGAAAGCCTACATTTTGGTTGTTACCAGTGGAATCTCTATAAAAACTGTCATCGCTAATAATTCCTGACCAAGCATTACCAAAACCTTCACCAAAAGCGACACGCATATCTAAACGATCACCACCGGTATGGCTACCACCGATACTGTCGGCACGAGATAGCTTATCTTCAAAGTAGTGCCCGAGCTCATGCAGGATAACGTGACCATCATATTCATCAGTATCACTATCTTTTAGACCCAAGATATACAAGTTGCCATTAGTATAATGTGATGTGCCGATTAAACCTTTGGTTTTATCACCTCCAGCAGGGGCATTTTTGATACTCCAATTTAATTTTACTGGCGGCATAATGACATCAGCATCAGCAGTGACTATTTTAATTACCATATCGTAGGCGCGATCGAGTAAATGAAAAGGTGCTGCAGCACGTGGGGTTGTGTAGTCATTTGCTCCTGAATCCCAACCGGAAAGCGCAGTGAGGTTTTTAGTATAAAGGCTTGGTGCAACAACAAAGACACTGGAATCCAGGGCATAAATAGCATTGCTATTGGTATTATCGATTACTTGCATATCCCATGAGGCTTCACCTGTAGCGGGTGCTTTCACATAAGTGCTTTTAACTCGTACGATCGCACTTTGGCCGGAAGGAATATTATTAAAACTATATTCACCTAGATGATTGGTTGTTGTGCTGGCTAGTACAACAGGAGTAGTCGCTAATGTAGTGGAGTCTAGAAGTTCGACATCAGCACCCCGCACTGGATCTAGGCTTGAATTTGCATAGCTCAAACCATTGGATGCGGTATGAGGAACATTCTCGTATTTAATCGCTCCTGTGATAGTTCCTGTGCCGGGCTCAATAGTGATAGAGACTTCATCTTGGCTCATCGCACCACGGTTATCGATTACGGTTAGTTGAAATACTGCTGCTGTATTTGTTGTCGTAAAAGGGGCATCAAAATTCACCTGAGCTGTATTAGAGGCAGATAAAGTTATACCCGATGCTCCAGAAATAGCCTGCCATGAATAACTACTAATTGACCCATCGCTATCACTGCTTGCATCTGCATTTAGTATGACGTTGTTGCCAGACGTCACGATCTGATCCAATCCTGCATTTGCTGTGGGCGCTAGATTGGTCGTATTTACATGAATCTTGATAGTATCTTCAGAACTATTTCGACGATTATCGACAGCAGTTATTTTGAATGAAAAAGTAGTATCGGTTGCAACGACTGGAGTAAAACTACCGATAAGACTATTTGAGTTATCAATGGAAACCGTTGGACCACTAACTTGAGTCCAAATCTGACTCGCAATACCATGATTATCAGTGGCGGTTGCTGTTAATGTTACTAGGGTATTTTCATCTAAGGTTTGGTCTTCTCCTGCACTGACTACAGGATTATCGATAACCGGCGTGACTGTGACTTTAACTAGGTCTGAGCTGCTGACCCCTTGGTCATCGGTTGCGGTAAAGCGGAAACTGAATTCGGTAATGACTGATACGAGCGGTGCTGTAAATGATGTCGTTTTTGAGTCATTTGCAGATAACGTTACGTTTGCACCAGACAGTTGAGTCCAAAGTACCGAGGCTACTGTCCCATCATCACTCGCTTGAGCCGATAGATTGGCAGAGATCATTTCTTGAATTTGTAGGTCTGCGCCGGCATTAACGATAGGGGCTAGGTTTTTTTTCTTTGGCGAAGATGAGCCCCCGCCGCAGGCAGCAATAGAAAAACAGAGAATAAAAAGAGCTACGAACTTGAAGGGCATTGTTTAAATCCATATAAGGCTAAAAATATTCGCGCAGTATATAGAGCTGTTTATAAAATACTCTAAAAATAGAACACGTTTTCAGAGTATTTCGTTATAAGTAGACGACTAATTAATACCACTGTGACGTAGTAGAGCATTTGTGCTTGGCGCACGTCCGCGAAAGCGTTCAAATAATACCGCAGGTTCTTCGCTACCGCCCTTCTGCAAAACTTCAGTTAAGAAGTTTTGACCGGTAACCGTATTAAAAATGCCTTCGTCTTCGAAACGAGAAAAAGCATCGGCGCTTAATACTTCGGCCCATTTATAGCTGTAATATCCCGCGGCATAACCACCAGCAAAAATATGGCTGAAGCTATTTTGGAAGCGGTTGTACTCAACAATCGGTACCACGGCCACTTGGCTGCGTACGTCTTCGATGATGCTCTTAATGTAGTTCGCTTTTTCGGCATCACTTTGATCAGGTTTGTATTCACCGTGCATACGGAAATCAAATAATGAGAATTCTAATTGGCGCACCATGATCATCGCGCTTTGGAAGTTCTTCGCCGCTAACATTTTTTCTAACAGTTCATCCGGCAATGGTTCACCCGTTTCATAGTGACCTGAGATAAACGCCAGTGCTTCTTTTTCCCAGCACCAATTTTCCATAAACTGGCTTGGCAGCTCAACTGCATCCCAAGCAACACCGTTAATACCACTCACCGCAGCCGTTTTAATCTGGGTGAGCATGTGGTGTAAGCCGTGGCCAAATTCGTGGAATAAGGTGGTCAGTTCATCGTGTGTTAGCAGTGCAGGCTTGCCATCAACCGCTGGGCTAAAGTTACAAACCAAATAGGCGACGGGTAGCTGTAATGTACCGCTTTCTAACGTACGGCGAACACGGCATTCATCCATCCAAGCGCCGCCACGTTTTTTATCACGGGAATAAAGATCGAGGTAGAACTTGGCGATGACTTCGCCATTTTGTTGAATATGGAAGAAGCGTACGTCTGGGTGATAAGTATCAAACTCAGTTTGCTCTTCAATGTTAATGCCATATAAACGCTGTACCGTTTCGAACATGCCTTTTAATACGGTATCAATCGGCAAGTAAGGACGAATCAATTCTTGCGAGATACTGTAGCGGTGCTGACGCAGTTGCTCGGCATAAAAACTCACATCCCAAGGCTCTAACTTTTCGATGTTGAAGGTATCTTTGGCGTAAGCGCTTAATTCGTTGAATTCTTGCTTGGCTTGAGGAACGGCTTTTTCTGCGAGGTCGCTTAAAAATTCAATCACTTGCTGTGGGTCATCGGCCATCTTGGTGGCGACTGAATATTCTGCGTAGTTAGTAAAATCTAATAGTTGCGAAAGCTCATGACGTAAGGCCAGAATTTCATTCATCACCGCCGCATTATCAAACTTGTTATCGCCGCCTGATTCTGAATAGCGATCGGATGCACGGGTTAAATACGCCTTGTACATTTCATGGCGTAGCTGGCGATTTTCACAGTAGGTCAAAATAGGGAAATACGATGGGAAGTCTAAGGTAAATAAGTAGCCATCTTGCTCTTTACTTTGTGCTTGCTGCTGAGCGAGTGCCAAAGCAGAATCCGGTAAGCCGGTCAGCTCCGTCTTATCTGTAATAACTTTGCTCCAAGCTTGAGTCGCATCCATTACGTTTTCACCAAACTTGCTGGTGAGTTCTGACAGACGCTGCTTGATTTCACCGTAGCGAGATTTTTTATCACCTTCTAAGGCGATACCCGCTAAACGGAAGTCACGCAGAGCGTGCTCGATTGAGGTCTTTTGTTCGGTATTTAACGTTTTAAACTCTTCGCTATCCGCCAGTTTCTTATAGGCTTTGTACAGATCTTGGTTTTGACCCATTTCGGTAGAATAAGCACTCAGCAGTGGCAAGCAAGCATTGTAGGCATCACGAAGTTCATCACTGTTTACGACAGAGTTCATGTGGCTAACCGGCGACCAAGCTTGGCTTAGTTCGTCGTCCCATGCTTCCATTGGGGTTACCAGAGCTTGCCAGCTAACCGGTGTTTGGCCTGAATTGATTTCACTCAGTAACTGGCTGGTACGTTGTCGATTATTGTTCAGCAGTTGTTCCATCGCAGGATGAGCGTGCTCAGCTTTGATTCGAGAAAATAAAGGGAGAGCATTAGCCGTTGTCGGTTGTAATAATGGATTGGCATTAGTCTTAGGCATGAATAGGTTCTCGATTAAAGGCTTCGATTATGTAGAACGTACATAATAAATTAAGATATAAACTAGTTAAGATATTAGCTATAGATGATGCCAATTGCTCACATTTCAAGCGGAGCAGCTAATCTACTCGTGTAGGAGTTAAAAAAAGTGAAAGATTCAGTTCGATCGTATCAAGGAATGACGCCAAAGTTAGGTGATAAGGTTTTTGTTGATCGCAGTGCGGTAGTCATCGGAGATGTCGAGATTGGTGACGATAGCTCGGTATGGCCGTTAACCGTGATAAGAGGCGATATGCATCATGTACGTATTGGTCAACGCACCAGCGTGCAAGACGGCTCGGTATTGCACATTACTCACGCCAGTGATTTTAACCCCGGTGGCTATCCGCTGATTATTGGCGACGACGTTACCATCGGCCATCAGGCTATGTTACACGGTTGCACGATTGGTAATCAGGTATTGATTGGTATGAAGGCGATGGTGATGGATGGTGTGGTGATTGAAGATAAAGTGATCGTTGCGGCGGGCGCTTTAGTACCACCGGGTAAAACCTTAGAAAGTGGTTTTATGTATGTCGGTAGCCCAGTAAAGAAGGCGCGACCTTTAACTGAAAAAGAACTGCGCTTTTTTCCGTATACTGCGAGCAATTATGTGAAGTTAAAAGACCTGCATAGAGCGGAAGGTTATGAATGATTATTGACCGAGTATTTAGTTAGGGCACAAGTGTACTAATCTAAGCTAATGGCTCATATTGCCATACGTGTTTAGTCTTTCTTTGACTATTATTTCGTTGCTGTAATAACAATAATAACGCAGGTAATACTATGATCAAGCCAGTCTTAACACTCGCGGCGAGTGCGATTTTCGCATGCTCGTCTTTATACTCACTCAATACTCACGCTATGTCATCGGCGAAGCCAGCTCCTTCTGGTTATACCAAAACTCAGCATCCAATTATGTTGGTGCAAGGCATATTGGCGTTTGATTCAATTGCCGGTATCGATTACTGGTATAAAATTTCTGAAAAACTAGAGTCTGAAGGTGCGAAAGTCTATAGCGCACATATTAATGCTTTTAACGGTTCAGTGGCGCGCGGTGAGCAGTTGATTGCAGAGCTGGATAATATTCGGGCGGTTGATCCCAGCATTCAAAAGTTCAATCTGGTTGCTCACAGTCAGGGTGGTTTAACCTCGCGTTATGTTATGAGTGTACGTCCTGATTTAGTGGCGTCGCTGACAACGATGGGTTCTCCGCATCAAGGTGCTCCAATTGCCGATTTATTGAATAATGTATTTAGTGATGGCTCGGTACTCGGCGGTGCTTATGAGCTGATCGTGAATGCGGCGGGGTCTTTAATTGATGCGTTATCAGGTGATGGTGTTGGACAAGGCGATGCGCGTGCACTGACCGAAGAATTTACCACGGCTGGCACAATGAGTTTTAATGCAACTTATCCAGCAGGTCTTCCTACCTCAGATTGTGGAGAAGGTCCTTCATCGGTATCCCTTAATGGGCATGATATTAATCTTTACTCTTGGGGTGGTGGCGATACCTTTACCAATGTCTTAGATCCGCTAGATTATTTGTTCGGAACGACGGGATTATTGTTTGCAGGTGAAAGCAATGATGGTATTACCGGTAGTTGTTCTAGTCATTTTGGCAAAGTCATTCGTGATGATTATAAGATGAATCATGGTGATTTGATCAATCAGGTTTTAGGTTTGCATACCTTATTTGATACCGATCCTTTATCGGTTTATCGCACTCATGCGAATCGTTTAAAAACAGCAGGGTTATAATTCTAAGTTATGAGCCTTGAATTGATAAAACAGCGTCACACCGTTTATCTAATGACAGCCGTGCTGGTAACAGCACTGGCTGTTTTTATGAATAAAACAGATATCCGTCAAGTTACTTTTTCTGAGCACTCTCATAGTGATGGCTCTGCAGTAACATCTGAAAAAGTAGCCGAAATTAGTGGTCCCTTAATTCTGGCTAGCAAAGGCACGGATTTAGTTTCTTCATTAACAGGAACCCACCATGGGGTGCATTTAAAATCACGTAATCAACAGTTGATCGTTACCGCCAGTTTAAAAGATTTGTTTGATTATTATTTATCGGCTGCGGGAGAAGAGAGTACCGATGAAATTGATCAGAGAATTCAAAAAGAATTAGCTCGGCAATTAGACGCCGCTGCATTGGCTCAGGCTATGAGTATTTGGAATGATTATTTATCCTATAAACATGAGTTGGTAGAATTCGATCAGCAATATCCCACGTATTCCAGCCAGCCTGAAAAATCGAAACAGCTACAGATATTACAGCAGCGACAGCTAGCGTTAGTTGCTTTGCAGGATAAAATATTTGGAGCGAACATAGCTCAAGTTTTATTTAACTTTGATCGTCAACTAGATGGCCATACGTTAGAGAAGGCTGCGTTATTAGCCAGTGATTTAAGCGAGGAACAAGTACAGCAGCGACTGATCAATTTATCAGCGCAATTACCCATCGAAACGGTCGTGAGTTTGCAGCGTAATAATCAGCAAAAAAAGCTTGTTGAAATTAATCAAAAAGAAGGACTAAGCGCGCAGCAGAAATATCAACAGAGAGAGCAGCAAGTGGGTGCGGCAGCGGCCAGCAGATTACAGGTGCTGGACGAGGTAAGAGCAGCATGGAAAATAAGGATGATCACTTTTAAGCAACAAAAACAGCAATTAGAGCAGGCTGGCTTAGCGAATGAAGAATATAAAGTGAGTTTGGATGAACTTTATAACCAACACTTCGCTCCAGAAGAACGATTACGAGCACGCGCCTTATCGTCCAATCACGAATAAGAAGACTCTATGAATACTAATTAATGGAGTTTTTGTACTCTCTATTATTGACCAATGCGACGACTTGTTATTAAGTAAGGTAGCTTTTGCACAGTCATTCTAAAATAGCGGTGCAAACTAAAATAAATAATAAAATCACATAACGGAATATCATGAAGAAATATCTAGTAGCAGCACTTTTTAGCGCAATCTCAGCAACGTCTGTACAAGCGATCGATAATCAAAAAACAGTCTGTTCGCACGGCAGCCAAACTCGAGTGATTGAAGTGGCTTATACTTCAGAAGACAACGTTCCTTGTGAAGTACGTTATAGCAAAGAAGAAGGTTCTCAAACACTTTGGAGCGCGACCAATAAAGCGGGTTATTGCGAAGAAAAAGCCGCCGCTTTCGTAGAAAAGCAAGTAGGCTGGGGCTGGGCATGTGAAGCTTCAATCAATACCGCCACAACAGATGAAGCGGAAGTTGCAGCCGAAGCGCCAGTTCCTACTGAGGCCATTACTACAGAGGCCATTACTACAGAGGCAGCGGCTCCAGAAACTGCTCCAGAGCCAGAAGCAATTATTGAACCAGCGGCAAGCACTAGCGCAGCAACAGAATCAGCTGAGCCTGTTGCTACCGCTGAGTAAGTTAGAGCAACTATGGTTAGAGCAACTAGGATTAGCGATAGGTTAAGAATTTCTTGCCTGAGCTAATCAAGTGCTCTTGTTCGTTACAACTGGCAAGGCTGATTTTACCTTGCTGGTTGTAAAGTAATTGCGTAATACCCGCATTGACCAAAGTCCAATTAAATTCAAACGCATACTGATCACTCAATCCTAAACAGTGTTGAATGATGGCAGTAATCGGCCCGCCCGAAGTGAAAACAACAACGTCCTTTCCGTCTGCTTTCTCAATGGTATCGAATAACGCTTGTCGACAACGTTGAGTAAAATGCTGCCAAGATTCAATATAATCAGCATCGTATTCACCACTGATCCAGCGATCGATTGAGGTTGAGAATAAATCTTGGAAGGCTTTCTTAGGATTATCTTGTTTAACCAAGTAAGCCCCTAATGCGGCTTTCTGCACCAAGTTATTACTGGCAATACCTTGCGCATAATAACCAGGGATATTGAGTTCAGCATGCGCCGCGGCAATAATGTCATCACTATCAAATTCGTTAAAGCCAGCATCCTCAATAACCGGCCCATAAGCATGCCAAACTTTGTGAGCGCCTTGCATGGTTTCTCTATGACGACGCATCGCCCCATGAACCACCAGTTTGGCTTCGATAGAGCGTGCGAGCAATGATTGCCCAACCAGCTCACCTTGCTGGTGGCCAAGATCGGACAGCTGATCATAATCGAGTTTATCAAACCCGGCTTGACCGTGACGGACGAGGTAAATAGAAGCCATTATTTCAACTCATTATTGTTTAAGCTCATCATTACTAAATACCTGATTCTTTAATGATTTTTGCACAACGCCAATTAATATATTGCACGATTAACCAGAAGTTTTTAAAGGTCTTATTATCGGTTTGCTTATGGTGATAGCGATAATAAATTTGCTGCACGATAACCGCTAAACGGAACAAACCAAAGACCTCGTAAAAGGCCCAGTTAGATTTATCAAAGCCCATTTTCTCACAATAATAATCGACCACTTCATCTCGGGTTAACATACCCGGTAAATGAGTTGGCTGGCGACGAATTTGGCGTAAGAACCAATCGTCATCGCTTTGAACCCAGTAGGCTAAGCTGCTGCCTAGATCCATCATAGGATCGCCGAGGGTGGCCATTTCCCAATCTAAAACACCAATAATATTTTGTGGGTCTTGAGGATCAAGCACTACGTTATCCATACGGTAATCGTTATGAATAATACAGGTTGCGACATCATCTGGCTGATTGCGGCTGAGCCAATCCATTGTTTTGTTAAAGCTAGGAACGTTCCACGTTTTAGACTTGGTATAACGTCCACTCCAGCCATCGACTTGGCGTTTGACATAACCTTCGCCTTTGCCCAAATTATCTAAGCCAGCGGCTTTATAATTAACCTTGTGCAAGTCGATTAACTTGTCTAAAACAGAAATACTAAAATTCTTATTTTCTGCTGGCGTCAACGTCATGCCACGCGGAAAGTTATTGCGAGGAATAATTCCGTGCAAGCGCTCCATCACATAAAAGTCGCAATCGATAATGGTTTGATCATCACAAAAAGCAATCATGTCAGGCACAAAAGGGTAAACCGGCTTCAACCCTTTCATCACATTAAATTCACGTTTCATATCATGAGCAGACGCGGCTTTGTGACCCGCAGGAGGACGACGTAAAATTAAATCGCCACCTTTCACCGCATCGGGATATTTCAAATGATAGGTCAGGTTAGAAGCGCCACCAGAGAATTGTTTAACTTCTGGAAGTTCATTACCTAGCTCAATACCTTGGTTCGTTAACCAATCATGAACGGCTTGAATATCAAAAGCATCGCTGCTGCGCAGAGCTTTTGGTTGATCAATAAATTGTTCTGACATTAAAGTATCCTAGTGAACGCTTATTTATTTTATGACGTTGTTGTGTCTATATTATTGTTATTTATTGCTAGCGGTTAAAGCAGGATCATACTTCTTCATTTTCGCTGCTGTTTTACCCACTAAGCTAGAGTAAAGCCATGGCAGGTAGCGTTTTACAAAATACGCGCGACGTCCCATTTTATGTGGATTACAAATAAGTTTATTTTTCTTCATATCGCGATAGCAAATATCCGCGACATCATCGGCAGTCAGTTCTGACGATTCAAATACTTTGTCGACCATTTTCAATAATTGCGGGTCGCTGGTGCGCATGCCTTTATCTAAATTGGTGCGAAAGAAACCTGGGCATAAAACAGTTGTGCCAATACCATAAGGCTTCAGTTCGTGATGCATGGTATCGCTTAGGGCAACCACGGCGGCTTTAGTCACATTGTAAGAAGCCATCAAAGGCGCGGTCATTAAACCGGCAAGTGATGCCGTATTAATGAAGTAACCACTGCCTTGAGCTTTCATCATTGGCGTAAACGCACGACACCCTAGAGCAACGCTCTTTAGGTTGATATCGATCACCCATTCCCAAGTAGACCAGTCACCTTGTTCAATACGGTCGCCGGTCGCGACGCCAGCATTGTTAATGACGACATCAATACCTTGCCAGCGCTGTTCAACTTCGACCAATAAGTTTTGCCATTGATCAGGCTTAGTGACATCAAGGTTGTAGATCCAACCTTTGCCGCCAGCTTGCTCAACGAGTTTAAGCGTTTCAGCTGCACCTTCTTGATTAATATCGGCAATACAGATGTCGGCGTTCTCTTTCGCAAAACGTAATGCCAGTGCACGACCTAAGCCGCTTGCTGCGCCAGTGATTAATACTTTGCTCATTATGAGATAACTCTTATGGGAATTTATTAAGACTATACTAAAATGTTGCCAACTATCTATGAACTGAATAGTTTTAATGAGAATATATTCTTACTATTTATGACTAATTTATGAAAATGACGAGATACCCCTATGGCGAATATTGATATTTCTCGAGTAGATTTAAACTTATTCGTGGTGTTTGATGTGATTTATCGCGAAGGTAACCTGACCCGCGCGAGTGAAGCGTTAAACCTGTCGCAGCCCGCGGTGAGTCATGCTTTGTCTCGTTTAAGAAATCGCTTTGATGACCCCTTATTTGAACGTTCTGGCAAGAAAATGGTGCCCACGCCGCTGGCCAAGGCCATTATTGAACGTGTGCGTGAAGGACTGGGCAACTTAGAATCGACCTTGAGTGATGGTTTGATCTTCAACCCCGCAACGGCTGAGCGCACCTTTATCATTGCCATGCGGGATGTATTAGAAGCGAAAGCGCTGCCAGAAATTGCCCAACGCCTGCAATTGATCGCCCCTCACATTAGTATTCGTAGCGTTCAAATGTCGCGTCGTGATATCGAAAATGCGCTGATCCGTGGCACCATCGATTTCGCAGCCGATGTACTTATTCCTGTTTGTAAGCAAGTACACCATGGCTTAATTGGTAGTGAAGGTTTGTCAGTGATGATCGCTAAGGATCATCCTCTGGCCGCCAAGGTAAGCTCAGGTACGTTTAGCATGAAGGATTATTTGCAAGCTAAGCATATACAAGTCTCAAGCCGAGCCAGTGGTCCAGGTATCGAAGATGTCGCCTTATCGCGCTTAGGCGAAAGTCGTGAAATCGCCATGCGCTGTCAGCATTATTACGCCGCGGCTAAGGTTGTTGAGAAAACAAATTGGCTGGTTACCTTACCAACAACGTATGCCTCTTCCTTAAGTGATGAAAGTAATCCTAATAATCCCTACATCATTTTTCCGTTGCCGTTTAAAGCTGAGCCTTTAGAGGTGCATTTATATTGGCATCATAAAGCCGAGCAAGATCCGGCAATGGTGTGGTGTAAACAGCAAATTGAAAATCTGTTAATGGGCTAATAGCTGTCGCAATGAATGACCTGCTCTGCGGTCTTTTTGTCTTGCCATTGCAGCGTTTCTAATTCCGGTTTTTCGTAGAATTTATCCACTTTACCTAAGCACAAATAGGCAATCAGCTCTCGGTTATCGGGAGCATTAACAATCGACTTCACTTTGCTCGGATCTAAAATACTCACCCAGCCCATGCCGATATTCAGCGAACGTGCTTTTAACCACATGTTTTGTATGGCACAGACGACGCTATAACGGCCCATGTCCGGCATACTAGTTTGGCCAAGAACTGGCCCATTTTTAGGATTATAAAATACAGCGATATTCAGTGGTGACTCGAGGATGCCCTCTAGCTTCAGCTGTTGATATTGTTCTAGCTTGCCGACCTCAAATTTTCCTGCTTTGAATAGTGCTTTGGCTTTTTCATTTTCAATAAAAAAACTGTCGGCAATCAGCTCTTTCGTTACGGGATTTTTGATGGTGATGAACTCCCACGGCTGCGAAAAGCCAACGGAAGGAGCCATCAACGCCGCTGCGAAAATTTGATCTATATCTTCTTGTGCTAACTCATCCGGTAGAAAGCGATTTCCTCGAACATCACGTCTAGCCGACATTATTTCACTGAGTAAATCACTATCTTCTGCGCTGAAGCATTTCGATTGATTTGATATAGGCATAAAAGATAATCACTAAGGCGTTTAGGTAATAAGGGTCTAGTTAATAAAAAGCTAGGTAATAAGCATGAGTCGCTTGTGCGTAATATTGTAAATTGATATGCCCTTAGAAGCACTATTTGTTGATAACTCGACTAATCTTAATTGAATATATAGATGACAATGAGTAGATAATTTCCATGATTGCTATTACCCAAGATGTAATCGACCATGTATCTGAAGGCTTTAGCATCCCTTCTATGCCCGATATTCTGATAAAAGTGCAGAGCATTTGTGCTGATCCTAACGGTGAGATTTCTGAGCTCGCGGGTCTGATAACAACCGACATCGGGCTGTCGTCGGCTATTCTAAAAACCATTAATTCACCGTTATACGGCATGAATCGAGCGATTAGTGATATTGGCCAAGCGGTTATGTTATTGGGTATGGGGTCGGTCTCGACGTTGATCGCAGGTATTTTAATTAAGCAAAGTTTTCAAGGCGAAGCGGCGATTCGTTTTGAGCGCCTGTGGGATAATGCCAGTATCGTTGCCCAGACCATGGTTTATATTGGTCAGAATATTAATGATAAAATCCCCCCCGAAAACCTTTATACCGCAGGCTTATTTCATGATTGTGGCATTGCGGCTATGAGCATGCGCTTTAGCTCAACTTATTTAGAAACCTTGTTGCTGGCCAATGAAGATCATTCGAAGACACAAGTGGAGCATGAAGAGGTCAGGCATCACAGTAATCATGCTGTGGTGGGCTACTTTATTGCTTCTGGCTGGAAGCTGCCGAGAGATATCTGCCAAGTTATTTTAAATCATCATGAAGCCGATTTTCTGAAGTTCAATAAAGATAACATGGAAAATTTAGTCTATGCGACGCTCAAAGTCGCCGATAACATCGTCAGCAGCCTAAAGCGTCACCAAAATATTGAGGGTTGGAATGAGATAAGAGACGTTTGCTATGATGCGTTAGGTATTGATGAACACACCTATCATGACCTGTGTGAAGACCTACAAGAGCTGTGGGATAAAGTGGATTAATAGCACGCCTTATCGTCCTTTCAACCAGACTCGAACCGCCGACCAGCGATTAATAATAAGCGCTGCAAAAATCAAGCTACAGCCAATCAGCTGCAGATTCGACATTCTTTCGTTAAACCAAGCGGCGGCGATTAACGCCGTCCAAATCGGTTCTAAAATCATAATCACGGCGGCATGGCTGGGCGTCGTTAATCCCTGTGCATAAGTTTGCAATAGAAAACGTGCGGCTGTGCCGATGAATGCGCTGAGCAATAACCATTGAGTCATTGATGCCGTGATTTTTTCAGGCCAGGCTTCAGAATAGGCTGAAATAGCAATGGCCATGAGGCCAACAAAAGAGAGTGATATCGCAGTTAATGCCGTAGCTGACATACGTGCGGCGGCACGTCCGTTTAAGATGAACGTTAGCGATAGCAAGATGGCCGAACCGAGGAAAAATAATTGGCTTTTTTCGGGGTGAAAACCGTTTTCTAGGCCTAATAACCCAAGCCCAATAAAGGCAACCGGTAGTGCGATCCAGTTACTGCTTTCAACTTTTGCTTTAAAAATGACATAGCTGATAGGGGCGACAAGAATGGATGCAATACTGGTAATAAAAGCCCCTTCACCTAAGTTCTTTGCATGGAATAATCCAAAGATCCATAAGCACATCGATAATCCAAATAGGATACCGACTTGAGCTGAGGCCAACCATTGCTTCGGGTTTAAACCGATCAATGAACGTTGACTAAAGAGCGCAAGAAAAACGCCGGCCAATAGAAAACGACTGCCGATAAATAATAGCGGCGGCATTTCACTGACCGCTTCTTTTGAAAACATCCAACTAATGGCTGCTAGCAGTGTAACGATAACCAGCAGAAAATCAGCTTTGAGAGAATGATTAGACAAGGTAATAACAACTTAGTGAATAAATAGGGTAAGCATAATACCGACAATTTTCATTATCAGTACCTTTTACTAAAGAACGCTGTGTTCTATTTTTAGACAATAGTTAACCCCGACTAAGAGAAATTAAATTCAGCGACCATTTCTTTCAAATTATTGGAAGTAGCAATCAATGCTTTTGCTTGCTCGCCAGTCGAGCTAGAAGATTGCTGGGTATTTTCGGATAAAGCTTTAGCTGCTTCCGTTGTTTGACTAATGTCGGTAATGACTTGTGTTTGCTCTTCGCTGGCTGTGGCGATTTGGGCATTCATGTTATTGACCAATTCAAGTCGATTAAACAATACCAGTATTTCTTCATTGGCTTGTTTAAAGGATGCCGATAGAGATTGAGTAGAATCGCTGCTTTGAGTCATTGCGTTCATTGAGCGGTCGGCACTCTTTTTTAGTCCTTCAATCATGTTTTGAATTTCTTCTGTTGATTGCTGGGTTTTACCTGCAAGGTTGCGAACTTCATCGGCAACAACGGCAAAGCCTCGGCCTTGTTCACCCGCTCTAGCCGCTTCGATTGCGGCGTTAAGCGCTAATAAGTTTGTTTGCTCAGCAATACCTTGAATGGTTTGTAAAATCCCATAAATCCCTTCGACTTGGCCACTGAGTTCACTGACGTCATTAGCGCTGGAGGAGGTGACCTCGTTTAGCAGGATGAATTGCTTATCGAGATCAAGGATTTGGGCACTGACAGATTGACCGTTTTTATTCACATCGCTAACTTCTTGGTGCGCAGCTTGTACATTGGACGCAATTTCAGCCGAGGCGGTTTCTAATTCCGTCATGGCGACACTAACGCTGTCCATATTAACAAATAAATTTTCAGTATTTTGTTGGTTATCTTGCGCATTGGTACGCAATATTCCGGCAGAACTGTGCAAGCTATTTGAAATATCTCGTACTTTTAGAATAACCTGCTCGACCCTCTCCATCATGCCATTGAGCTGATCCGCAAGCGGCGTCATATCATGGGTATTATGGGTTGAGATGCGGAAGCTGAGTGGCGTACTGGAGCTGGACATGGTTTTAACACCGGATACCAATTTATTTAATCCAGAGGTTATTCTATTAACCAGATAGAGCGCGGCGATAACTAATAGGGCTGAAATTACACAAATACCAGGAATAGCGATAACGGCTTGAGCATCAAAAATTGATTGCCATTGCTGGTGAATAAAAACGTTCATCGCCTCAGGTGAGATAGTGCTGCTTTGATTCTGGATGAATGCTTGGCTAGCTTTCGCGAGTTGATCACGCTGGGCTTGCATGTCTTTAACGGCTAAAGAGGTAATGAGTATGGTGGTGAATAAAGCTGGAACTGTCGATGCAAGAACCAGCTGGGTTTTAACAGAGTACGCCATTGATAATAATACCTTTTTCAAAAAATTCCTTTGTCATCAGTGTAGTGCAGATTACTGATGGGGCAATTATTGAGGCGTGTTACTCGTTGATTGATTCGGCGCTAGCGCATGCTGTGAGAGCACACTAGAACATCATATTAAAACGCATAAAAGGACCATAGCGATAATCGCTACGATCAAAGCTAGCGGCAATTTCATCACCGTCAATTTCAGAATCTTCATTAATACTATTCAGGTAAAATTCAGCATCAATTGAGATACCTGCTTGTAGAGAGAAGCCTGCACCCATGTAATCGACGGATCGGCGTTGATAAATGTAACCCAGCTCTAAGCTGCCATCGATCGAAAAGCCGGTATTGGTTTTGAAGTCTTTATCGAACTCGTCCTCGGCATCAGAGACGATGGCTTTATCGATGTGATATTGATATAGGCCAATACTCATGCGTGGTGACATATAGAAGTCTTGGTAATCAAATAGATAGCGGTTGGTATATTGTGATACGTCATAACCTAGGGTAAAGGCATATTTTTTAATGGTTAAATCAGGGTCAAAATAAATTTTACCATTAGACTTACTGCTATCAAAAAAGGCGACTGACATAGGAAGATTATTCTGGGTATAAGTAAAGCCTTTATACATGCCTTGCTCTTCAGTTTTAAGAACAGAATATTGAGTGTATTTATTCTCAAAGGCGGTGAAGCGAGTGCCTGAGTCATCTTCCCACTCTGCAAGGCCACCAATGGTTTCTTGGCGATACTCTAAACGCAGTGTCGATGCACCGACAAACATGTCGTTAATCCCGAGGTAGCCGTATAGTTTTTTTGCCGCGGCTTTTTCAAGGCCATCTAATTCTTCTACCGCTTCGTTTTCGGCATATTGAAGGGCAATAGGGTTACCCATAAACTTGCCTTGCAAGCTAATTTCTTTGAGTAGTGACTGATTCATTTCATATTTTGTTTGTGCCAGCCTCTTGCCATCTTTTTCAGGTGCGGTAATTTCTTGTGTGATATTCCAACTGGTTTGTCGAATCGCAGTACCCACGAGAAGCTCTAATATATCTTTTTCGGTATAGGGATTATGAGTCACCGTGGTCGGCGTCATATTGTTGTAATCTAGATCATATTGGTAGCGGCCGGAAAGGGCTGTTGAGCTGATAATAATTTGATCGTTTCTATTTTTATAAACTTCCGGATTCAGGCCTGCATCCATTTCGATGGTATTTAGAATAGGAATCGTTTTCTGCTGCATCGCCGTTTTTTGGTGCATGTTCGTGAGCTGATAAAGCATTAATGATTTGTTGCGTTTATTGTTGTAAATGTAGACGCCCAGCAAGGCTTGAGAGCTCGATGTCGGAAATATGTGCAGAATATCTTTGAGATCACTTTGATTGTGTAGCCCCGCATAAATTTTATCAAAGCCATTATGATTACCGACATAAATATTATAATCGGTACCGATATAGGCGGCTTGCCAGTGCCCCTCATAGGATGTACCTATCGTGGCGTAAACGGCCTCTACCGGTAGTTTTATTTTATCGTTACCGGTAAATAAAGTCTCGCTATCAATACATAGTGGGTTACCTCGATAGCTGATTCCTTTGGCTAACCCTTGTGATTTTAAGCACCTATTTAATTTGTTACTCTTAATCTCTGTCGCCCGCTGACGATTGCTCGCCAGATAAAGACTCTCTTCGTCTTCGTAGATGGCGTAGGTAATTCCGGCATAACGGCTTTGCTCAATGAGGTCTGAGTTTTTAGACCTAGTGATGCGATTTTTGCCTATTTTCAACCAGTAATTACAGTTGTCATCTTTACACTTAGACTTCATGCTGGCTTTAGCAAAACCTTGGCTATCAAGGTAGTCATTTAACGTCGGCAGATTATCTTGATGAGGTTCTATTTCATAGTTCATAGCCCAGCTACTACTGCTGATTACAACGGATAATAATAAAAATATAATTGGCATAATACTTCTATGTCCCTATAGATAAAGTGCAGAGAGTTAGTATGAATCGCGAGCCTGAAGAAAGCGTTCGAATCGTTAGCTAAAGGTTAGGCAGCCATATTAAAAAATTCAAAAAATATTAGCTGCCTAGAAGATATTAAAAACGCACAGAAGCACCTAAATAAAATACACCGCCATCATCCAGGCCAAAATTCTTTTGGCCCTTTGTCACTAGCGAAAAATCTTTACTCAGTATCAGAGACATACCGGCACCAAACGAACTCATTAGATAATTTTTCCACTCATACTGTTCTGTGCGCTGATAATCTCCGTCTTCATTGGTGTAGCCCATATAGCCTACAGAGGCTTGGCCATAAATGAAGGGAATGATCGGTAACTGGAATATGTTGAAAGGTGTTCCCTCTGCGCCGACTTCGGTCATTTGAAAACGCACCTGATAACCTAGGTGATAGCTTTCAGCATCATTAAACGTTGAATAGTCTAAGGTTGGACCATGAGCTAAAGCGCCTCGTAGCGTAAGATAAGCAAGCTGGATGTTAGTAAAGTTGTCTCCGATTTCTTTATCCGTATCAGGATGGTTATTATGCGAAGGCGTCCATAAGCTTCCTGTGGCTTCAATCACATTACCAGTGCGCCATGACGCGGCAAGGCTTTTTATTTTTTTAATCGTAGCGGTGCTTAAGAAATTTAAAGTCACGACTTCTTCATCACCTGCCGATAAATTAACACTGCCTGAATCTTGCTGGCTACCGACTTCTGCTTGCCAAGAAAATTTTCCTTCGCAGTTATTATCTAGCTGATCTTTGGACATTGAAACGGTTTCAGAAATACCAAGGCGCTGGCCATTGAAGGTTAAGCGCACAGCATTTGATTTAACATCTGGGCTAGTAAAACTAATTTTTGGCAATGCCAGTTTTTCTAGCTTAATGACATTCTCAGCGCCTTTTTTGATAGTAACGGTATCGCTTTGATTGCAGGCGTTTTTGAATTTTGCTTGGTAGCTGTATTCGCCAGGAGCAATGGTTAAGCTCTTACCAAAAGTCAGGGCTTCCCCAGCGAACACTATGCGGTTAGCTTTATCCCCAGAGAAACGAATCGCACCTTTTTGCATGAGGTCTTGTGCTCGGTTTACGGCTTGGTCGTATTTTTTAAACTCTGAATTATTAAGTTTATCGTTATACTCAGCAATCATCACTAGACTGCCGGCAGTACGGACTTGCTTTATTATGTTGTTGGCGTGCTGCTTACGGCGTTTGAAACTTTTGGCAAGGCGCAATTTTTTTCCGGATGCGATAACGTCGGCAATGTGCTTCTTAGCATTTTTCACCATGTTCGTTGCGGTTAGATAAACACAGGTTTCATCATCCTTTTTATCAACCGTGGCACCGATGATATCGATATTACTGGAAACAGATTGCTTTACGCTATTATCTTGAGTTGCTAGGCTGATCCAGCCCCACGTTTGCTCGGAAGCTTCGCTCTCAACTTCATTCTTAATCGTCACGCGCATTTGTGCTGATAGGTCTTGAAAAGCTTCGTCTCGAGTAGGCGCACAAGCTTCATAGTCTTGAGCAAAAGAGGGCGTAGCTATGGATAAAGCAAGGCCAGTAAAAAGAAAAGGAACAAGGGTTTTCATTATAAATCCGTTTTATCAAAGTACTTTAAAATGTTTGTAGTGAGCTAAATTTTTGAGTGAGCTAATATTTTCTTATCAGGTATATAAAGATTTATGGTCATTCACGCGCTTTACATAATCCCGTGCTTCTTTATATTTCAGATTTTTGCGTAAGTGCCGGTAAACTTCATTGGCGCTCATGCGGTTGATGATTTTAGCCGCGGTATTAACATTTGTTTTACCGGTAAACGCTCTAGCAACATTGCCCGCGCCGGTATTATAAGCCGCAATACAGCAGTGTTCTCGCGCCGCTTTATTTTTAATCGATTTTAAGTAGCGATAATTCAAAATATGTAAGTAGGCGCAGCCGTGTTGAATATTAATATCTGGCTTAAAAAGCATGCTAGAAGAAGGGGCTTGATTGCGCTTATAGATTAATTTCTGGACATCTTTGCCCGCAGAATTTGGCACGATTTGCATCAAACCAAATGCAGGCACATGGCTTTGCGCTAACGGATTAAAAGCGGACTCGGTATGAATAACGGCGAGTACAAGAGGGATGTCTACTTTGAATTCTTTGCTATAGCGTTGAACCGCCGGTAAAAATTGGCGTACTCGATCTGTTTTAGCTTTTTCAGGAAGAGTGACGGTTACTTTTACATACTCACCTTTTGAGTCTTGATCGACCAACGTTTTGGCTTTATCAATGAGATCCGCGATGGCATCTTTGGTTAGCGCTATCCCAGACATCAATGTATCGGCGATAGGAATAGGCTGTTTATTGACTTTATGAAGAATAGGATCTTGTTTTATAGCTTCGCTAGCAGGCTTAGTAATAGCTTCTGAGATCAGCGCGGCGATTTTCTCAGGGCTTGGGCTGTCATCGGCGCGAATGGCAACCTCAATGGTATTCTCACGGTAATCTAAGGTAGTTCTGGATTTATGGGCATCTTTGTAGCTAACCCATGTGGCGGGTGAACTGGTTCTTGCCTCGTCCCACTCTTTTTCAATAGCTTGTTTATAAAAATCAAATTCCTTCAAATAAGCGGCTTGATACGTTTCAAACTCAGTATCTAACGCTTTGGCGCCGGCTTCTTGGGCATCCATAAAGTCAGTGAAGTCAGAGGCGATAGTCCATTGTGCAAAGGGTAACAGAGATGCAGTAGCAAGTAGTTGACGGCGTTTCATGCTCTTCCTTGATGATATCGAGTACTAATGTAGTTTGTTAATATGAGTGACTTATCTTGGTATTGGATAGCCGTTATTAACAGTCAGTTTTTTTACATTATAGGCAAAAATATTAATAACGGAATATCTGAGTATCATTCAGTCGATAAACACTCAAAACAGATCGACTAGGACTAAAAGATGAATTAAGAAAACCCCCTAATTAATTGTATTGATCTTAAGTGATAAAACTGATGATCTTGATCTAAATAGATTTAATACCGAAGGACTATATGACCTGTATTTTTATAGTGCCGATGGATCGGCTTACGGCCCTAGCGTAATAACCATAGAAGATGGCGAAGTAACGCATAATTTTTTTGATATTTCTTTAATATAAGTATCCATGATCTGGTAAAGCCGTCTATACCGGCTACACCTGTGGATAACAATGAAAGAAGGGATTTTCTGTGTTGATATCTACTTTAGGTGTGAAGCCAGAAGGAGAGCGTTTTGTATATCTTTCTTGATTTTGATGGGGTGCTAAGGCGGCTAACATCTGATCCTTCAAAATTTGAGCAGGATTGTTTAGATCGTTTTGAGTCTGCGGTGCGGCCTCTGCCAGATATAAAAATTGTTATTACGTCCACTTGGCGACTGGCGGTATCTATTAAACAGATTCACAGCTTTTTTTCGCCAGTAATAGCAGAAAGAATTGTGGGGATAACCCCTGAGATTTATTCACCTTCAGCCAGCACGCGTTACGAGGAGATTAAACAGTATTTAACTGACCATAAAATTGATAACGAATTCTGGGTGGCGATAGATGATGATCCAGAAGGCTTTCCTCATAGTGCTCCTTTAGTTCTAACGGATCCTGATGAAGGTTTTAATATCAGCAGCAAGGATAAATTGTGGCAGTTTGTGGCGAACGAGTATTGAAGATTTATATTTAGCGTAGGGTAAAGGTCATTTTCGGATTGCTGAAACCTATATGGAAAAACTGTGAGACACGATATCGGTACTCTTTAGGCATAGAGTAAAAGTGGGTGGTTACTTACTGGGAAAGTACTTAAGAAATTGGCCCACCCTGCAAGAATCGAACCTGCGACCTCTGCCTTCGGAGGGCAGCGCTCTATCCAACTGAGCTAAGGGTGGTCTTTGAGAGCTAGTCTCATAAGAAGAGGCAATGGTATGCGGTTCTGCCTTCTGCGTCTAGTATCCCGCTTGAAATCAGGCTATGTGTTTGTTTTATTTGGGATTATGGCCCTGATAAGACCACTGTAGATCAACTATTAGCTATAATTTCTTACAGAATGTGTGGAAAAATTTTAATCCCTTACAAAATGCCGCTATAATCTGCGCCAGAAATTTAAAATACACGGATTAACCGTGATAGCTGAGAGGACTTTTCTGTGAAAATGTTACAAGCAATGATGTTATTCGTAGCCACTTTAGTAATGGCTCAAGCTAATGCTACTGACACAATGACTGATGCCCAAACGGAAAAGCTCCGTGAGCGTATCAAGCCTGTGGCTGAAGTTTGTGTTCAAGGTGATGATTGTGGCGGCCCTGTTGTTGCGGCTTCTACCGGTCCACGTACTGGCGATGCTATCTATGCTGCCTCTTGTGCTGGTTGTCATTCAATCGGTGTTGCTGGCGCTCCTAAAAAGGGTGATACGGCGGCATGGGACAAGCGCTTAGCAAAAGGCTTCGATAAGACTTTGGCTAATGCTATCAGCGGTTTGAATGCGATGCCTGCTAAAGGTTTGTGCATGGATTGTTCTGATGACGAGCTAACCTCAGCGATCAACTTCATGTCGGGTCGTAAGTAAAATACCTGTTTCTATAAACGGGTACTGTTACGGATTAACGCTGCTGCGATTAGGGCGTTAAAAAAAGAGCCTCAAGCTTTCGCTTCAGGCTCTTTTTTTATGTCTCACGACTTAGAGTTCTACATCCCTGTAGCTCACACTAAGTTAGAAACCCGCCATCAAGTTCTTCAAGCTTGCCATCGTCTCTTGGCCGCGAGCTTTCTGTTCTTCAGCAGAGACTTCAGTCTTTCCTTCCCACTCAATATCATCTTGCGGTAATTCATCTAAGAAACGGCTGTGTGTCGTATCTAGAATTTCACCATACTGCTTCCGCTTACCTGCATAAGTGATGGTAAGCGTACGCTGCGCACGGGTAATGCCCACGTACATCAAACGGCGCTCTTCTTCGATAGTATCCGCTTCAATACTGTTTCTATGCGGCATCAATTCTTCTTCTAGACCCACCATGTAGACATGGGGGAACTCTAGACCTTTCGATGCGTGGAGCGTCATTAGTTGAACTTGATCTTCTTCGTCCTCATCAGCCTGGCGTTCTAGCATGTCGCGCAAAATCAGCTTGCTTACCGCATCTTCAATGGTAACTTCATCGCCAATTTCATCGGCTTTCTCAATCATCTTTGAGATCGAGTCCACTAGATACCAAACGTTGCTCATACGGCGTTCGGCCATATGGGGGGTTCCGCTGGTTAGCTGAAGGTGCGCTTCGTAATCGAGGTCTTCGATCATTTCTTTGACGGCGGCCACCGCATCGTCGGCATAAGCCATACGAGTGATGTTGCCCAGCCAATGCCCAAAGCGTTTTAGCTTATCCAAAGCTTTCGGCGTTAATAATTGCTCAAGGCCCAGTTCTGTTGTCGCAGCCATCATCGAGATACCACGGCGAATACTGTATTCGCTTAGTTTCTCAATGGTGCTTGGACCAATCTCGCGACGGGGTGTATTAATAATACGCAAGAATGCGGAATCATCGGTCGGGTTAATCAGCAAGCGCAAATAGCCCATGATGTCTTTAATTTCGCTACGGCCAAAGAACGATTGGCCGCCGCTTAATTTGTAAGGCACTTGATGGGCTTGCAGCTTCATTTCTAAGATGCGCGCTTGATGGTTGCCACGATACAGCACGGCGAAATCAGAGAATTTACCGCCATAACGCATGCGACGCTCAACGATGCCGGTGACTACACGTTCGGCTTCGATTTCATCATTCTTGCACTTAAGAATTTTAATTGGGTCGCCGTAGCCCTTATCCGACCAAAGTTTCTTAATGAGTTCGTGCGGGTTGTTATCAATTACCTTGTTGGCGGCGTTCAGAATCAAGCCAGTAGAGCGATAGTTCTGCTCCAGCTTAACCAGCTTCAAATGCGGATAATCGACTTTTAATAAGTTCAGGTT
>Ga0209395_1000695_pt1 | contig 48645 bp, 43 predicted proteins | sample GOMGulsemesocosm_3_FD_184635 | JGI IMG/M metagenome (GOLD analysis project Ga0209395, IMG submission 184635) | Methane-oxidizing microbial communities from mesocosms in the Gulf of Mexico - GOM9D Gulf of Mexico (SPAdes) (version 2) | ecosystem: Environmental > Aquatic > Marine > Cold seeps... | reverse complement strand
GATTAGTAAATGAATTCCAGCACGCATGTATAAGAGATGGGGACAGTAATTTAAAATTCAATGGGAGGTTTTATAGACCAAAAAAAATCGGCGTTTTATAGCCGATTTCTTAATAAATCTATTGAAATTTAACGATAAATGTATTTTCTTGGATTAATCTGCTTATCTTTATTAAGCACTTCATAATGTACATGAGCGCCTGTAGAACGACCAGTGTTCCCCATTAAAGCAATCACCTCACCTTTGGAGATAACATCGCCCACATTCACTTTTAACTCTTTAGCATGTGCATAACGTGTTTTTAATCCAGCCCCATGATCAATTTCGACTAATAATCCGTATCCATAACGTCGGCCAGACCATGTTACAACACCAGCGCCTGTCGCCATAACGTCATCACCGTCTGTGCCAGCAAAATCAACGCCTTTATGCATGGTTAACTTACCGTTGAATGGATCATTACGCATGCCATATAGAGATGATAACCAACCTTTATTAATAGGACGCCCAGCAATGAGGCTATCTTCGTGTATTTCATGGTTTAGCATAACTGTTTCAAGTAACGTTAGTTGAGCTTGTTGACTGTCAATATGTTCAACCAATGCGTCCATTTGTGAAAGCAAAGCAATCAGCTCAGAACTTTGACTAATACCTGAATATTGCTCAGGCCCACCCACGGCAGGTAACTGTCCGAAATTAAATTCGTTATAATCAGCGGTCTTAGCTAAACGCTCACCCAAGGCATCAATTCTATTCATGCGAGCTGTCAGTGTTCCCATCCGCTGTGCTAACACTTGCAATTGAGCAGACGTTTGTTGTTTAAGTGAGTCAACTTGCGTTTGTTGATTCGATAGAAATTCACTCTTTTGACTTATTGAATTTGATAATAAGGCTGGCGATACGTAATGATCATAGGTCAAATATGCACTGAGACCAACAAGGGCAAACTGAAATGCAACAAAACCCAGAACGGTCTTTGAATTAATCGTAATACTAGAGAACGGACTACTCGTCTTAGAATTAGCTTGGTTGGACGACTCGTTACTTGTTACACTCATACTTACTCTCTCTTGGTTTAAGCGCTTATGAATCCACGCCGTACTCCCGACTCGCTCCATCAAATAATGACAGCCAAATCGGGTAAGCTCGCCAAAATACAACAAAAGGCGGGTCAATTACAAGTTATTAACCAATTTTTAACAAACGAGTTAATTCCTGGCAGCCATGAATATTGCCGGGTTGCTAATTTGCGTCAAGGCATATTAATTATCGAAGTGGCGTCTGGTGTTTGGAAAACACGCTTATCGCAACTATCACACTCTATTTTAGAGCACATGCGCGAACATGTTTCACCATCACTAAGTAGTATTGAACTTAAGGTTAATCCGGCGTTGTTTAATGAGAAACCACCGACACCGAAACCTAATCCTAGAAAAATATCTAATGACACTGCTCAGCATTTAAATGCCTTAGCAGAACATGCGCCACCAGAAATGGCGGCCACATTAAAACGCTTAGCAAATTTAGCTAAACGATCTTAAACAGTAACGAAGTTGGTTTCACCATAACAAATAGGTGAGGTTTCTTCTTCGTCAAACGTTACCATTTCAAAACTATCTTGTTGAGCTAACATTTCACGTACTAACATGTTGTTAATTGCGTGCCCTGCTTTAAACGCTCTAAATTCACCAATGATGCTATGACCAGCCAAATACAAATCACCAATAGCATCAAGTACTTTATGCTTTACAAATTCGTCATCAACTCTTAAACCATCTGGATTTAAGATGCGGTACTCATCAAGCACTACAGCATTTTCCATGCTGCCACCTAAAGCTAGGTTATTAGCACGTAATAACTCAATGTCAGACATAAAACCAAAGGTTCTAGCGCGTGATATTTCACGAACAAATGATGCCTTAGTAAAATCCATGGTGAGATGTTGTTTAGTATTGCTAATTTCTGGATGAGCAAAGTCGATAGCGTAATCAACTTTAAATCCGTCATATGGCACAAATTCAGCCCATTTATCGCCATCTTCAATACGAATTTTTTTCTTAATACGTATAAAGCGTTTTGGCGCATTTTGCTCTTGCACACCAGCCGATTGTAATAGGAAAACGAAAGGAGATGCGCTGCCATCCATAATTGGAATTTCAGGGGCATCAACTTCGATGATGGCATTATCAATACCAAAAGCGGCTAGCGCCGATGAAATGTGCTCAACCGTTGATATTTTATGACCAGCATCATCTATCAGACAGGTACAAAGTGTTGTTTCGCGCACAAGCATGCCATCTCCAGGAATGTCTACACTTGGTGACAAATCTGTACGACGATAAATAATACCTGTATTGATTGGTGCAGGTTTCAACACTAAGGTAACTTTATTACCCGAATGAAGGCCCACGCCAACGGCGTCTATTTCTTTACACAATGTTCTTTGCTTAATCATAAATTAGCAACCCCTATCTGATGTCAACATCTACAACGGCGTGCATTCTATCATAAAACGCACCATTCAAACAATCGGATGAATAATGCAATTTTAAAGACAGTGAGCTCACCGACAGTTTTGTACTATCACGATCTTTACCTTAACAGCAGATTAATCAGCTTGTTTTCGTAAAAATGCAGGTATATCCAAATATTCCAAACCGCCATTACTTGTACTTTGCGACTGCCCATTAACCGCTGTTGCTACTGACTCTTCTTCAGCCGTTGGCTCAACACTCAACGGTTGTGGTTTAGCCACAACTTCTTCAGGTTTTATCAACTTGATATCCGGTTGTGCTTCCGCACCAATGCCCGTGGCAACAACTGTTACGCGCAATTCATCCGTCATATCAGGATCAATAACCGCACCAACAACAACCGTTGCATTTTCAGACGCAAATCCTTTAACGGCATTACCTACAGTTTCAAATTCGTCAATACTGATATCCATGCCAGCGGTAATATTAACTAAAATACCGCGCGCACCAGCAAGATCGATGTCTTCTAATAATGGACTAGAAATAGCGAGCTCAGCCGCTTCATCTGCACGTTCATCACCACGTGCAACACCAGTACCCATCATAGCGGTACCCATTTCAGCCATTACGGTTCTAACGTCGGCGAAATCCACGTTAATTAAACCAGAACGGGTAATCAGCTCAGCAATACCTTGAACAGCACCAAGTAATACATTATTTGCTTCTTCAAAGGCTTGTAATAAGCCTGTACCTTTACCTAAAACTTTCAATAGTTTGTCATTAGGAATGGTAATTAAAGAATCAACACTTTCGCTTAACATAGCAATGCCTTGCTCAGCGTAGTTAAGGCGTTTTTTACCTTCAAAATTAAACGGCTTAGTGACTACGGCTACTGTTAAGATGCCCATTTCTTTGGCAACTTCAGCAACGATAGGCGCGGCGCCTGTACCAGTACCACCACCCATTCCAGCGGCGATAAATACCATGTCGGCACCATCAAGTGCAGCCTTAATCGCTTCTTTATCTTCAATAGCGGCTTCACGACCCACTTGAGGATTAGCGCCAGCGCCAAGTCCTTTTGTTGTGCCTTTACCGATTTGAATCGTGCTTTCTGCAGATGAATTACGCAATGCTTGAGCATCGGTATTCGCTACAATAAATTCAACACCTTCAATTGTTCTTTTCACCATGTGTTCAATGGCATTACCGCCACCACCGCCAACACCAATAACTTTAATAACCGCTTCTTCTGCGTGATCTGACATTAATTCAAACATAACTTATCTCCGTTGCGCTTATGACACAAATTTAACTGTGGTGTCACCAATCTATAGTTAAATGACCTGTTTTGTTCATCAACTCACAAAACATGATCACCACTCAACAAGATTGGTGCATCAATTAAAATTCGCCTTTTATCCAATTTTTAATACGGCTAAAAAAACTTAGTCCGCTCTGTTGTGTATTATCGATGCGAGCATTTTCTCGCATAATGCTGCCAAATTTAAGCAAACCAACACCGGCTGCATAACTTGGATCTTGCACGTAATCACTGAGCCCTTTAACAGGCATAGGATTCGCTAACCTTACTGGCATACCAAAACATGCTTCAGCAAATTCAACGGCTCCTTCAATTTTTGCAGTACCGCCAGTTAGGACAATACCTGCTGCAATCTGCTCACTAAAACCAGCTTGCTGTAATTCTATAAGTATCAGTTCGTAGAGTTCTTGATACCGTGGTTCTACTACTTCAGCCAATGTGTGGCGTGACATAGTCCGTGTGGGTCTGCCGCCTACCGATGGCACTTCAATGTTATCTTCTTGACTGACCATTTGACTCAGCGCACAAGCATGACCAATTTTAATATCTTCAGCATGTGACAATGGTGTTCTAAATATTTTAGCGATGTCAGAAGTCACTTGTGAACCAGCAACAGGGATCACAGCGCAATGACGTAATGAGCCATTTGTATAGACTGCTATGTCCATAGTGCCGCCGCCCATATCAACCAAACAAACGCCTAAATCTTTCTCATCTTCCGTTAACACGCTATAGCTAGAAGCAATGGCAGAAAATACCAATTCATCCACTTTAAGACCACAACGCTGCACACATTTTTCAATGTTTTTTGCCATATCACTGGCACAAGTCACCATATGCACTTGGGCCTCCATACGCATACCAGACATGCCAATAGGAGACTTTATCCCTTCTTGAACATCGATGGCGTATTCTGTTGGCATCACATGGAGAATGCGGCGATCATCAGAAATCTTCACTGAGCGTGCAGTATGAATTACGCTATCGACATCATACTGAGTCACTTCTTCGTCATTAATCGACACCATGCCTTTTTCATTTTGGCACGCAATATGTTTACCAGAAATGCTCAAGTTAACAGAAGTCACCTGACAGTCAGCCATTAGTTCAGCTTCATCAAGAGCACGTTGAACGGCCTTAACTACAGAATCTAAATCGTTAACACCGGCTTTTTCCATGCCTTTAGATTTCTGACTACCAATACCGACAATACTTAAGTCGCCATCGGCCAGAATCTCTCCGATAATGACGGCGACTTTTGATGTTCCGATATCTAATCCTACGATTAGATCTCTTTCATTAGCCTTGCTCATTCTTAGCGTGTTCTCCTGACTGTTTCTTCCAATTAACCGCAAATCCTGCATCATACCTTAAATCGACATAATCAATGTCGTTCACGTCAGGTAACACGTGTTTATATACTTTGAGAAAACGCTCAATTCGCATGTTTCTAATAACATCATTACCACGGCCTAATACTAACTTACTGCCATTACCCAAGGTAACTTGCCATGACTGACGAGGTGTTAACACAATCTCACTTAAGGTGAGCCCTTCACTTTGCAACAAGGGCCAAAGTGCTTGGTAACCTGTTAAAACAGTTTTTGATATTGTGTTAGGCCCAGAGAAATGAGGCAACCATTGCTTAATTCTATCTTGTGGAGCCGTAAAAACCTCACCACCTTCATTAAGTAAATGCTCATCATTCCAATAGGCCACAGGTACTTGGTCAGTGACATGGATAACTAACCCATTTGGCCACTGCCGCCTCACTGCTGCTCGCTTAATCCAGTCTATATTTTCGATTGTTTTTTGCACCTGATTAACATTTAATGAAAAGAAACTTTCATTATTTGCTAACTCTCTGAGTGCTTTATGTATTTCTAGGTCGCTACTATACGGCCTTGTCCCAATAATTTGTAGTGTTGATACGGGCATATCTTGCGCGTTCATCAACTTTTGGGTCATTTTGTGTCCTAAATAAGCAATAAACACAATAACGAGTGCAAAAAATGTCACACCGAGCCAAAAACCATGGTCGGCATTTTTTATACGTTCGATAACTGCATGTGGCCTTTTATTCACAACCTAACCTTAAATTTATCTAAACCGTCAATGTTTGTTCTAAAATTTGAGTCACGAGTTGATTAAAACTCAAACCTGCTTGCTTAGCAGATTTTGGTACTAAACTCGATGTTGTCATGCCCGGCACAGTATTGACTTCAAGTAAATACCACGCATTGTCTTTACCGCGCATAAAATCGACACGCCCCCACCCTTGTGCATTTACCGCATTAAACGCTTTGATGGCAATGTCACTCAGTATCTTTTCTTCACTAGCGGATAAACCACAAGGGCAATGATACAAGGTTTCATTTGATTGATACTTTGCTTGGTAATCGTAAAAATCATTGGGTGTTGTCATGTGAATTGCTGGTAATGCCTCATTACCTAAAATAGAAACCGTATATTCGCCGCCATCAATCCATTGCTCTAACAATATGTCTTTATCAAATTTATCCGCTTGCTCTATTGCCTGCTTTAAATCGTTGGCATTATCAACTTTTGCCATGCCGATACTTGACCCTTCATTGGCGGGTTTTACCATGACTATGCCACCGAGATCATCAAGGATCTCTTGATAATTTGTTGTTGGTGTATTTTCAACTACCGCAAACTTGGCCGTTGGTAGATTAAGTGCCATCCAAACTTGCTTCGTCTTAATTTTATCCATGGATAAAGCAGCGCCCAAAACACCAGAGCCCGTATAAGGAATAGACAAAAAATCTAATGCACCTTGCAGCGTACCATCCTCCCCGCCTCGGCCATGTAATACATTAAACACGCGATCAAACCCTTGGGCTTTTAGCTCACTTAACGGTAACTCTTTTGGATCAAATGCGTGCGCATCCACTCCACTTTCAATCAATCCTGCTAATACCGCATGACCTGACATCAATGAAATTTCACGCTCAGCGCTATTACCACCAAACATGACGGCTACTTTCCCCAAGTTAGCCATTATTGTTGTCCTTGTTCATTCATTGAACTTTCCTTCATAACACATACATCAAGTTGCATTGCACTTAATTCACTCGCCAATACGCCAACATTGCCAGCGCCCTGAGTCATCACTAAATCACCATCACGCATGATTTGAGCTAACCTAGTGGGTAAAAGTTCGATTGTTGGCACATAAATCGGTTCAAGAGAACTATGAGCACGGATGCTGCGGCACAAGGCACGGCTGTCTGCCCCAACAATGGGTGCTTCTCCGGCGCTATACACTTCTAATAAAAGTAGTTCATCGACTTGTGATAACACATCGACAAAATCTTCATAGAGATCTCGTGTGCGGCTATAACGATGCGGCTGATAAATCATCACTAGTCGTTTATCAGGCCAACCTTCTCGTGCTGCTTTTATGGTGGCTGCCACTTCACTTGGATGATGCCCATAATCATCAACTAACATGATCTGTCCAGCATCGGTATCAAAAGAGCCCAGTTGTTGGAAGCGGCGCCCTATCCCTTGAAATTGCTCTAGAGCCGCGACAATATGCTCATCATCAATATTGCTATCCATAGCAACAGCAATGGCGGCCATAGCATTTAATACGTTATGCTTACCCGGTAAATTCAGCGAGAGTTTCAATGGCGCTTTACCGTCGCGGTGTAGCGTAAAGTGACTTGTATTACCTGTTTGCGAGAAATCACTGGCGCGAACATCCGCATCATCATTAAAACCATAGGTCGTTATATGACGAGATATACGCGGAATCAACGCCCGGTTTATAGGATCATCAATGCATAATATGGCTAAACCATAGAAGGGTAGATTATGCATGAACTCGATAAAGGTATCTTCAAGTTTGCTAAAATCACCGTCATAGGTATCCATATGATCAGCTTCAATATTTGTGACTATGGTAACCATGGGTTGAAGGTGTAAAAATGACGCATCACTCTCATCAGCTTCTGCAATAAGGTATTCACTACAGCCTAATTTTGCATTGGTGCCTGAGCTATTTAATAGTCCACCAATAACATACGTAGGATCTAATTGCGCTTTAGCAAAAATACTCGCCGTTAAACTTGTTGTCGTCGTTTTCCCGTGCGTTCCAGCCACTGCGATGCCATGTCTAAACCGCATTAATTCAGCTAACATTTGTGCCCGCTGAACAATGGGAATTCGCAGCGCTTTAGCGGCAATAATTTCAGGGTTCATCTCATCAATGGCCGTAGAGACGACTATTACGCTCGCCCCTTCAACTTGCTTGCCATCGTGACCTAAATGAACAGTGGCTCCAAGATCAGTTAATCGTTTGGTCACAGCATTTTGAGCTTGATCAGATCCTGTAATGTCGTACCCTTCGTTAGCTAAAACTTCCGCAATCCCGCCCATGCCTGCGCCGCCAATACCAATAAAGTGAATGGTGTTTACACGTCTCATTTGCGGTACACGTTGACGTAGTTGGCTGAGTTTATCGCTGCATATTTTTGTCATTTAAACTGTTTCCGTTTTCTTTTGCGCCGTAAAGGACACGTTAGCAAGATTTGCTATTACCCGTGCGACTTGTTCTGTGGCGTCTGTCATAGCTAGTGATTGACTAGCGTGATGCATTTTTTCTAATTTACCGCTCGCATTTAATTCAACAATGCAGTCAGCTAATGTTTGTGGTGTTAGGTATTTTTGCGCCATTACAATGGCCGCTTTATTATCACTTAACATTTGCGCATTTTTTGTTTGGTGATCGTCAACGGCATAAGGCAGTGGAATAAAGATAGCGGGCAAACCTAATACCGCTACCTCAGACACTGTTAATGCCCCAGCGCGGCAAATAACCAAATCAGCCTTTTGATAAGCACCAGCCATGTCGTCGATAAAATCACTAACTTCAATTGATGAGGATAGATCAACCGTATCACAGGCACTTTGATACGCCTTTATAACATCTGTGCCGTTATTTTTCCCCGCTTGATGCCTAATTGAAATATTCATGTCACCTAATAAGGACAGTGCTTTAGGCAGTGTTTCATTAAGTACGCTAGCCCCTAAACTACCGCCAACCACTAATATGTTCAGTGACGGTTGATGCTTAGTTGTCAGGCGTCCCAAATCTAAAATATCTTGGCGTACTGGATTACCAACGACCTGGGGGTTGTGGTTAGATAATGCACCTTCAAATGCCACCATCACTCGCGTAGCTACTTTAGCTAAATAGCGATTAGTAAGACCCGATACAGCATTTTGCTCATGCAGCACTAATGGAATTGCGCACAGCCTTGCAGCGATGCCACCAGGACCACTAGCAAAACCACCCATGCCTAAAACTACATCCGGTTTAAAATTCTTAATCACTTTTTTAGCTTGCCACACTGAGCGTAAAATCTTAAAAGGTGCTTTAAGAAGCCTAAGCAGCCCATTGCCCCTCACGCCCTCGACATCAATATATGAAATATCAATGTTGTGTTTAGGCACTAAATTAGCTTCCATGCGAGTGGCACAGCCCAACCAATGAATTTCCCATCCTTGATCGCGAAGCATTTTAGCCACCGCGAGCCCAGGAAACACGTGACCGCCGGTTCCTCCTGCCATTACTAATAGTTTTTTAGTCATTAAGACACTCCTCGGTGCGTTGCTTGTACACAATCGAGACGTCGTTCGTGATCAATACGTAATAAAATAACGATGGCTAAAGTCATCACCCATAAACTACTGCCGCCATAACTCACTAATGGCAGCGTTAAACCTTTAGTCGGTAAAATCCCACTTGCCGCGCCAGTATTCACAGCCGATTGAAAGCTAAGCCACAGCCCGATACCCATAGCGAGATATCCCGTGAAGAAATGCTGCGCTAACAACGCCTTGCGCCCTATATGTAATGCACGTAATGCTAAACCGAGCTGGAGTAATAACAGTACTAACACACCAACAAATCCTGTTTCTTCGGCCCAAATCGCAAAAATAAAGTCAGTGTGAGCCTCTGGTAAATACTCCAATTTTTGAATGGAATTACCTAAACCTTGACCTAACCAATCGCCACGACCAAATGCCATTAATGACTGAGTTAACTGATATCCTTTACCAAAGGGATCTTGCCAAGGATCAAGAAACGATGTGACTCGGGCCATACGATAGGGTTCAAATATAATCAGGCCTACCACTAAGGACACACCCACAATGATTAACGCAAAAAAGTCGCGTATTTTTGCCCCAGCTAAAAATAACATGCCTACTGTGGTCACAAACATAACAACAACAGTACCTAAATCAGGCTGCTTCAAAATAAGAGCCGCAACAATAACAAAGACAGCCAATGGCTTATAAAAACCTTTTGCACGCTCTGTCACTTCCGTATGGCGTCTCACAATATAAGAGGCGAGATAACAAAAAAATGTTAACTTGGCAATTTCTGATACCTGAATATTGATAGGTCCCATGGACAACCACCGTTGACTACCGTTAACTGTTTTTCCCACAAAAAGAACCAAGACAAGGGCGACAATTGAACATAACAAAATGGCTCCACTGTACTTTTGCCAAACCTTCATTGGAACCTGTACGCCAACAACGAGAATGACCACGCTACCAAGCAAATAAAAAACGTGACGCTCAATGAAATGAAACGGATTACCCGTAAGTCTCTGGCCTTCAGGCATTGAAGCGGATGCAACGATGACAAAGCCAATAATGAATAAACAACACACCAAGGTAAACAATGTACGGTCATACAATATCGCGTGTTTATTACTACGCTCGCCTTTCATTTCCTTGAAAATGGCAGAAAAGGATGACGGGAAAAAATTCATTTGCTTAACGCTCATGAAGACTCCCTATCGCATCAATGAAATGTTGCCCACGTTGCATATAATTATCAAACATATCGATACTGGCGCAAGCAGGAGAGAGCAGTACGATATCACCACTGTTAGCAAAAGTGGATGCCTGTATCACGGCCTCTTCAATCGAGTTACACGTTATCGCATTAGACGCGATCGCAGTAAACAAAGAGGCATCTTTACCCATAACGATCAGATGATTCACAGTAGTTTCAAAAGGACGTTTTAAAGGTGTTAAATCTCCCCCTTTAGCATCTCCTCCCGCAATTACAATGAGCTTACCTTGATGACTTTTAAGTCCTTCAAGCGCGGCCAATGTTGCGCCAACATTAGTGGCCTTAGAATCATTAAGCCATAAAACACCATCATCACTGGCGATTTTTTGACAGCGATGTTCAAGGCCACCAAAAGTTTTCAATGTGTCAATCATGGCTTTAAGTGATAAACCCGCTTGTTGCCCAAGTGCAATTGCAGCCAGCGCATTGAGTTGATTGTGCTGGCCTACCATCGCCATGTCAGAGACATTTAATAACTGATTTTCACCTTGCATTAAATAACCATCAGCCAACCCCAATTGATTTTCATCAGTCGGTTTATCAACACCAAAAGAAATCTTCCCAGCCTTTGGTGTCATGTTTATATCGGTGATAGTTAAATCGTCTTGGCGGTTAAACACTGCCATAGCACAATGATTATAAATTCGTTGTTTGGATTTAGCGTAATCATTTAGACCATCATACCTATCCATATGATCATCAGAGATATTTAATACCGTTGCCGCCACTAATTTGAGAGTATGTGTCGTTTCTAATTGAAAGCTCGACAGCTCCAATATGAACAGTTCAATACTTGAATCAAGGACAACATCAAGGACGGGCACACCAATATTTCCAGCGGCTATGGCTTTAATACCATCGGCTTGAGCCATTTGTTCAAGCAATGACGTTACCGTTGTTTTACCGTTTGAGCCTGTAATAGCAATAACAGGTGCCGTCACAAAATGTGCAAACAATTCGATATCACCAACAATCTGACAACCCTGTTGATTAGCTCGAACTAACGCTGGGTGGCTAATTGCAATACCGGGGCTTACAACTAGCATTTGATAAAGGCTAAAATCGATACTCTCTAATGGGCCTAATAATACGCTAGACTGTAAAAACTCGTCACTAATCGATTTAGCGTCAAGATGCTGCCGCGTATCGATAAGCACAGGTTTAAGCCCTTGCTTTAGTAAAAATGACGCGCAAGAACGACCCGTAAGGCCTAAACCAATAACGGCTATGTGTTCTATTTCTTGCCCGTTAATAATCATTTATCTTCCTAGCGAATTTTTAGTGTGGCAAGGCCAACAAGTACTAAAACTAATGAGATTATCCAAAAGCGGACAATAACACGCGGCTCTGGCCAGCCTTTTAATTCGTAATGGTGATGAATAGGAGCCATTCTAAAAATACGTTGACCACGTAGCTTATAACTACCTACTTGCAAAATAACCGACACAGTTTCCATCACAAAAACGCCGCCCATGATAACCAGTAGAATTTCTTGACGCACCAATACAGCCACAATACCTAAACTTGCACCTAAGGCCAGTGAGCCTACATCGCCCATAAATACTTGAGCTGGATACGTGTTAAACCATAGAAAACCAAGACCAGCACCAAAGATGGCTAAACAAAACACGGTGAGCTCACTCGCAAGCGGTAGGTGGGGTAAATGTAGATAGGCAGAGAAATTCACGTTACCTGTGATATAGGCAATTAAACCTAATGCACCGGCCACCATTATGGTCGGTACAATAGCAAGACCATCAAGACCATCCGTAAGGTTGACCGCGTTACTTGAACCAACCACAGTGAAATAGACTAAGGCAATATAGAGCAAACCTAGTTGCGGCATAATATCTTTAAAAAATGGCACAACTAACACCGTCTCATTAGGCTGTGACACGCTGTATAAATAAAACGCAACACCTAAAGCAATCGCCGATTGCCAAAAATATTTCCAACGAGCAATGAGGCCAGCAGAATCTTTACGAATAACCTTGCGATAATCATCAACAAAACCTATTGCCCCAAAGCCCAATAAAACACACAACACGGTAATCACATAATGGTTTGATAAGTCAGCCCATAACAACGTGCTTAATGCGATGGAGGCTAAAATCAAAATGCCGCCCATGGTTGGCGTACCCGATTTACTCAAATGAGATTGAGGACCGTCATCACGTACCGTTTGACCAATTTGCATAGTCTGCAAGTAACGAATAAGTTTAGGCCCCATCCATAATGAAAATAACAACGACGTTAGCGTCGCTAAAATACTACGAAATGTTAGGTACGAAAATATGTTAAAACCGCTGACGTATTGCGTCAGGTAGTCAGTTAACCAAACTAGCATGGTGTGGGTGCTCCAATCTTTTTATTGTTTTTAATAAATTCCACCACCGATTCCATGGCTGCGCTGCGTGAGCCTTTCACTAACACGGTTGTTTTTTGTGTTGCTGTAAAATTCATAATTTGTTGTTCTACATAATCATTAAGTGCAGATTTATCATCAAAATGTTGATGAAGACCACTAAAGCCATCGCCATAATGAATACTTAATGTGCCAAAAGTTAGCAATGCATCAATATGATACCGCTCAATAATAGGTCCTAATGATTGGTGACTCACTAAAGCATAGTCACCCAGCTCAGCCATATCACCCAAAATTAATACCTTTTTTCCTTCACTATTGGCTAACACCTTAATCGCTGCCGTAATTGAACTGGTATTAGCGTTATAGGTATCATCAATGACTGTTAATTTGTCACCGATAACGTTAACGTTTAAACGTCCTTTAACTTCAACCATCGATTCTAAACCACATTTTATCTCGCTTAGCGAGAGTCCAAGTGCCAGAGCGGCGGCGCCTGCAGCTAGTGCATTTTTCACATTATGCTCACCAGGAATGGGCAGCGTGATTGACATTGATTCATTGTCTTTATTAAACACAAAGTTACAATGTCCTTGAGCATTTATATTCATGGCGCTGGCCCAAACATCATGCGTATTGCATCTCTCATTTAAGCTAAAACACATCACATTTTTGTCATTGTTTTGTGTTTTCCAACGTTGGGCATATTCACTGTCACCATCAAAAATGGCATAACCGGCGTTTTTTAAATGATTAAAAATCTCACTTTTAGCCGTAACAACCCCATCAATTGAGCCAAATCCTTCTAGATGAGCCTCGCCAATGTTAGTGATGATAGCTACGTCGGGCTGGGTGATTTCACTGGTAAAATCAATTTCACCCACATGATTTGCGCCCAATTCAATTACCGCATATTGATGCGAATTTGTTAATCGCAATAGCGTTAACGGCGCGCCAATATCATTATTGAAATTGCCTTTTGTTGCTAACACATTACCGCGCTGTCTTAAAATAGCGCCGAGCATTTCTTTTACTGTTGTCTTGCCGCAGCTGCCTGTAATGGCAACCGTCTTAACTGACGTTAACGACTTTATTAATCCTGCTAACTCAGCCAATGCTAAGCGCGTATCTTTAACAATCAACTGAGGCACATCAATATTCGTTTGTTCTTTACTAACAATGATGGCAGAGGCGCCTTGTTCAATAACGGGCTTGATAAAATCATGCGCGTCAAAATTGTCCCCGTAAAGAGCGATAAAACAATCACCAATTTTTACGTTTCTAGAATCAGTACACACCTGTTCAATAGCCCTGTCATTCCCAACGAGGCGCCATCCTAGTGTGCTAGCAATGTATGAAAGCTGAACCGAAATCATTGTAATTTATCTACCATTTGTTGTGCTAATGCGCGCTCATCATAGTCGACTCGTCCACACTGTAAAATTTGATAATCTTCATGACCTTTACCAGCCAATAATACGATATCTTGTTTGTTTGCTTGTTCGATGGCGTACTTTACGGCATACGAACGTTCGTGTTCTATCGTAATGGCGTCTGTATCATCAATGCCCTCAAGCATTTGCGAGAATATAACAGACGGCGATTCACTTCGTGAGTTATCTTGAGTAAAAACAACGACATCAGCATATTGTTCAGCTATGGCTGCCATCAACGGGCGTTTCTTAGTATCGCGATCACCACCACAGCCAAAGACAATCCACAATTGACCGGCGCAATGATGACGTAGCGCCGTTAATGCCTGTTTTAAAGCATCAGGCGTGTGGGCATAATCGACAACGACACTGGGACTGTTGTCATTCGTAAACACTTCCATTCGTCCGGCAACGGGACTTAACTGCGAGAGTGTGTCCATTAATTTATCTGCGCAAAAACCAGCGCTATATAAACAACTAAAAGCGGTTAATAAATTATCTAAATTAAACGCCCCTAATAACGAACTTTGCAGTTTATAGGCCTTTCCATTAACGCTTAATGAAGCACTAATCCCTTTATTACTATAAATAACATCGCTGGCTAGTATATTTTCTTGTGCAAAGGCATTTGCTTGCCCGAAACAACATAACTGCATGCTACGTTGCTCTTTTTGCCATTGCGCAATCCACGTTTTTGCGACCTTATCATGTCCATTTATGACGACGTTATCGCTATATTGAGGAGTAAACAACTGTAATTTAGCATCGCTATAAGCTTGCATAGTGCCATGTAAGTCAAGATGATCTTGGGTTAAGTTAGTGAACGCGGCTACATCAAAGTGTAATGATTTTACTCGGTCGAGCGTCAAGCCATGGGACGATACTTCCATAACAACATATTCAGCCCCAAGACGATTGGCCATATCGATTTGCGCAATTAAATCAATGGCATTGAGCGTCGTGTTTGGGCTATCAACTAAATCACCGTACAAGCCATTACCCAATGTGCCCATACAAAATGCTTTCTTGCCCATCAATGTGAGCCATTGTCCCACTAGCTGATTGACTGTCGTTTTGCCATTAGTCCCGGTAATGCCGATGAATTTTAATTTCCGCTGGGGGAAATTATAAAATCGACTAGCAATAAGACTCAAGTGCGTTGAGAGATTGGGGATTTCAAGTACTGGAACATCAAATAATGATGGATTAAAATCATCATCAATCGTATCAATAAGAACCGCAACAGCGCCGAGTTCTTTCGCCTTGTTGATAAACAACCGGCCATCGGTTTGCGCGCCGTTTAATGCCACAAAGAGTCCGTTGATCGTTATTAACCGTGAGTCTAAATGAATATTGCTAATATCTACCCCTGCCACTTTTGACAGCTGTTTATCGGTGGCAATCCCCTCAAGGAGACAGCTTAATTCTCTATTGTTCATTAACGCCTCCCTGCTGGGTGCTTTGAGCACGATTAACAGAAGCAATACTCACTGGAAGTTCTACTATTTTACTCGGCGCTACGTTTAATAATTGCAAAGCGCCAGTCGTCACTTTAGCAAACACCGGGGCTGCCACATCGCCGCCATAATACTTATCACCTTTAGGCTCATTAATAATAACAATGGTAACCAAACGCGGATTATCGATAGGAGCAATACCAGCGAACGAAACAACATAATCATCACCATAACCACCTGCTACAGCCTTACGAGCTGTGCCGGTTTTACCAGCGACACGGTAACCACCAATACGTGCTTTCACCGCTGTGCCGCCTGCTTTAGTAACACCTTCCATCATCTGCAGCATAGCATTGGCTACTTTAGGGCTAATAACTTGTTCACCTACAGGTGGTTTATCGAGTTTTAAAATTGAAATAGGGTTCACGCGTCCTTCATTAGCAATAACGGCATAGGCCTTTGCCATTTGCAGCGGCGTAACAGCAAGTCCATAGCCAAACGATAACGTGGCAATTTCAAAATCAGACCAGCGGCGACGTTCATGTAATACCCCTGCACTTTCTCCTGGCAGAGTGACTTGAGTCCGAGAACCAAAGCCTAAGTTATAATAACTGGTAATTAATTGCTCTTTTGGCACCGACAATGCCATTTTACTTATGCCAACATTTGATGATTTGGCGATAATGGTCGCGATATTAATCTTGCCATAGTTACGAGGATCACGAACCGTATTGCCGCCAAGGCGATAAGAACCCTTTGTTTCAATTTCAGAATCAATATCGTATTTGCCATAATCAAGGGCCATCATGGCCGCTAACGGTTTAATGGTAGAACCAGGCTCAAATGTATCTGTAATAGAGCGATTACGTAATCTATAAGGTAACATGGTGCGGCGATTGTTAGGGTTGTATGAAGGTGTATTGGCCATGGCGAGCAACTCACCGGTTTTCACATCTAGCACGATGATTGACCCTGAGGTAGCGCGATATTTTTCTGTGGCCGTTTTTAACGCTTTATAGGCTATAGCCTGAATGCGTTGATCAATGCTAGTGACAACATCATTGGCATTTTCGCCTTCTTCAACGGTATTTAATTGCTCAACGACCATGCCATCGCGTGCGCGGCGAACTTTACGTTTGGTCGGTGACCCAGTCAGCCAATCATCATAAGTTTTTTCGATGCCATTTTGTCCCTTATCATCGATATTAGTAAAACCCACAACGTGGGAAGTCACTTCACCCGTTGGGTAATATCGGCGAGAAGAAGGTTTGAGGTAAATACCAGGGATTTTAAGCTGCTTAATGTATTCAGCTTGAGCTGGAGATACTTGTCGTTTGAGGTACACAAAGCGTTTTTTGGGATTAGCAACAGACGCCAATAATTTTTCCAATGGACGATCTAAAACATCAGCTAATGCTTTCCAGCGCCGCTTGTCACTTAACCCATTTTTTTTATGAATAACATTAGGCTCTGCCCACACTACTTCAACAGGTACACTAACGGCGAGTGCCGTACCGTGTCTGTCTACAATATTACCCCGATGAGACTGAGATACGATGGTACGTTTTGAACGTAAATCACCTTGGTATCGTAATTGTTCAGAATCAATTACCTGTAAAAAGGCAGCACGAGACGCAATGCCAATAAAGACCAGAATAATAAGGGAAACCACCACATAAAGACGCCATGTGATCAAGCTAGGTTTCTTTTTTGCTTTAGCTTGTTTTGTCATTTTGAAGACACCGCAATTTCTTTTTCAGTTGCAGGACGTTTCATTCCCAGTTTTTGTATTGCTAGTTGTTCTATTTTACTGTGTTCAGCCAAAGACATTTCTTCTAATAGCAAATGTCTTGCATCCAATTTCAACTTATCTCGCTGTTCTCTTAGCTCTTCCCAGTGGCCAATAAGCAATCTGTTTTGATGAGCGCTATAAATGACAGCTATCGCCGATAGTGTCACGCTGAAAACAAGTAAAACCAACCAAAAGTGAGACGTTAAATCCTTCCATATCACCTTGCTTAAATTAACTTGCCGCTCTTCACTCATGCAAACGCTCGTTATAATCGTTGTGCAATGCGTAAAACAGAACTACGAGAACGCGGGTTTTGCTCTATCTCATCCTTAGATGGTTTAATCGCTTTTCCCACTGCTTTAAACGTTCTAGTTTTATTAAGTTCATCTTCCGTCATTGGTAAACCAAAAGGAATATCATCCCCTTTACTCTGCTTACGAATAAAACGCTTAACAATACGATCTTCAAGAGAATGGAAGCTAATAACGGAAAGTCGTCCTTCTGGTTTTAAGACATCGATTGACGCCAGTAACGCTTGTTCAATTTCTTCTAATTCACTATTAATATAAATTCTAATAGCTTGAAAGGTACGAGTTGCTGGATGTTTGTTTTTATCTTTAACAGGTACAACACGCGCAATAAAATCTGCAAGTTGTTTAGTGGTTTCGAATGGCGTTTCTACGCGATCTTTAATGATTGCTCGCGCGATGTGCACCGCCCAATTCTCTTCACCAAAGTTTTTAATGACCCAGCTAATTTCTTCAACATCAGCTTGTGCCAACCATTGAGCAGCACTACGGCCAGATGTTGGATCCATACGCATATCAAGTGGTCCATCGCGCATAAAACTAAACCCACGCTGCGCATCATCAAGTTGCGGTGAGGAAACGCCCAGATCCATCAACACACCATCAATTTTTCCCGTTAAGCCTAATGCTTCGACATAATCAGCAATACCAGAGAATGGGCCAGGTAATATTTTAAAACGAGCATCTTCTTTTTCAAGCTCACGTGCAACAGCGATCGCTGTAGGGTCGCGATCGATAGCATACAAGGTACCATCGTCACTCAATTGTGACAGTAATTGACGTGTGTGACCGCCACGGCCAAAAGTTGCATCAATATAGATGCCGCCGGCTTTAAGTGCTAAACCTTCAAGAGCTTCGTTTAGTAACACAGTAATGTGAGAGAAGTTTTGAGTCATAATTTACAGTGCCAAGTCCTTTAATCGGGGAGATAGTGAAAAATCGATTGATTGTGCCAAGGCTAAATCAGCTTGCACTTGTGCTTGCCAATCTGTATCTGACCATAATTCGAATTTATTCACTTGCCCTATTAACATTAATTTTTTTTCTAAATTTGCATGTGTTCTAAGTGGTGCAGGCAATAATATCCGGCCATTTTTATCCATATCGCAATCATTTGCACTACCCAATAACAAACGCTTAATTGTCGCTTCTTGCGGGTCGAAATCTGATAATTGAGATAACTTGGCTTCAATGATAGTCCATTGATTTAACGGATAGAGCATAAGACATGAGCGTTTAATATCGATAGTAATTACCAACTTACTTTCACCTGAAACAGTAACGAGATCGCGATAGCACATTGGCATCGTGAGTCGTCCCTTTGCATCCAAGTTAATAGCCGTTGTTCCACGTAACATAAATGTTCGTTTTCCTAATTTATCCCTAAAAATCCACTTTGTGACACTTTACGCCACGAAAAGTTATTTTAGGGTTTAGTTCAACGATCGTCAAGGCACAAAACTTAGTTATTCTAGATAGTGAGACAAACGTTTGATGTTAGTGAAGAAGTAATTATTTGCGCAGAAAGAAATGTATGGCGTCATTTTAGTAAAAAACAAAATATAAAATTAATTAATCTTTTATTTCAATAGTTTATTAAAAGAGCAAAGGATGTAATATGCAGCGCCATATTAGATGGACGATTGCTGATGAGTAAGTGGCTACATAACATTAACTGGGTATGAAATCGTAAAGTTGACCCCTTCCCCTAATTGGCTTTCACATTTGATTGAACCATTAAGCTGCCCTGTAACAATATTATATATGATGTTCAATCCTAAGCCACTCCCGCCATTTTCGCGGTTGGTGGTATAAAAGGGGTCAAATATTTTAGATAAACTTTTTTTAGGTATCCCTCTCCCATCATCTCTATAACCGATAACTATGCGATCATTAGCAAGTTTAATTGAAATATTAACAATGCCCGACTCTTTGTCTGGATAACCATGAATATTAGAATTAATAATTAGATTCGATAGAATTTGATAAAAGGCTCCCGGGTAGCTATTAATGATTAATGGGGTATCGCAATGGAGTATTATTTCTAAGTTAGTGTGTTTAAGAATATTGCTCAAACTAATGAGTATTTCGTTTACATATTCATTAATCTCAAATTGACGTTTCTCTTCACTGCTTTGATCTACCGATACTCGTTTAAAGCTCGATACTAACTCTGCAGTGCGTTCAAGGTTACGTAAAACCAAATGCGCTACATCGCTGGATTCTTCAAGGTATTTTTCAAAATCATTTTTAGACATATTTTTATCAATATAGCGGTTTGATATGTCTTTTGTGATCGCGCTGAAATGAGATATTCCTGTAAGTCCAATACCAACGGGCGTATTAATCTCATGAGCTATGCCTGCAACCAACTCACCTAAACTCGCTAGCTTTTCTGATTCAATCAACTGATTTTGAGCTTTATTCAAATGATCTAACGACTTTTCAAGTTCCTTATTCTTCGACTGTAGTGCTATGTTATGCGTTAGAATTTCTTGTTCCAACAGCTTCCTGTCACTGATATCACTTATTACGGCATGCACAACGTCTGTATTGTTCATGCTCATTTTAGTTAAAACGACATTGCACCAAATTTCATTACCACGTTTAGTTAAGATCACCCACTCAAATGATACCGTGCCCATTTTTAAACATCGATTAGTATACTTTACAATTTCTTTATTGGAGTGTTTGCCATTAGGCTGTTTGGTTGGTGAAAAGTCTTCAACGGTAAAAAATAACAAATCACTTTTATTGTCATACTCAAGGTGTTCAACCAATGCATTGTTACAATCAACCACTCTGCCAGATTGAATTAGTAATGATCCCAGAGCCGCTTCACTAAACAAAGACTCGAAATTCTCTTTTTGTTCTTGCAGGGCTTGTGTTTTAATTGTTAACGACTTTTGCATAATGGTAAGGTCATCTACCGTTAAATTTAAACGGTGGTTACTTTTTTCGATCAGCTTGTTTTTGACCATAATTTTGTGCATGAAAAAATAACCGATTAATAACATTAAGCTAAAACTAATAATTATTTTCCAGATCAATGAATAATCTTTTTCAACGGCCTGTTGTCGCTCTATCCAACGATGACGTATAAGTGAAGATTCTTCATAGGTTATATCGTTAATAGCTTTATTAATAATAGAGACTAACACTGGGTTATCATGTTGAATTAACATACGATGCGCATAGAGATCGTCCGTCATCCCAACCACTTTTAATGTCGGAAAATAATTAACCACAGAATGCCACGCGACGGCTGAATGTCCAACAAAGGCATCAGCCCGACCATCACTTAACATCGTCAATGCCTGACTAACATCGTTTGCTTCAATCAATTTTATTTGAGGGTATTGACTCTTTATCACTCTAGCTGGTGAGAAATTCTTGATTACAACGACCTTCTTATTTTCAAGGTCCAACAAACTGTCGGCAAAAGTGCCATTGCCCCGCTTTACGATAGCGTATTTAAACTCAACATAAGGAATCGACTGTAGCCCTTTATCGGAATTTTTATCTGTAGAGGGCAAAATATCAACTGATTTTTGGTTAAATTTTTCTTTCGCATTACTCCAATTTTTCGATGGTTGATATATAAATTTAAGTCCTGTTTTTTGAGCTATTAACGATAAATAATCTACCACGATCCCAACATTTTTATTGTTTAGATCAAAGATAAGTGGTTTCCAATTCGAGTCTGTATATTTAATTTCAGGGGAGTCTGATAAATACTTAATTTCTTGTGCTGTAAATTCAATTTTCTTATCTGAATAACCCAACGATTGATAAATAGATTCAATGTATTCAAACTCACTAAGATGTTTAAACTTCCCTAATAGCGGTATGTAATTGTTAGAAAACGCCATCGCAGAAAGCACTCTCGGTGAGAAATTAATAGTCACATTTCCTATAGGTATTGGTATCTCGTGAGATTTAAAAAATATTCTTTCGTGTGATGATTGTGATAAAGGTGTTTTCTTACCAAAAGTACGCACCGTGTTATTGAGTGTCGTCATTTTTATATGGTCAATATATTTAAGTGCTACTAGAATTTTACCTAGGTCATCAATAGTCTTATTGTCATTTTCTCGAAGCCCTTTAGCAAATAACTCACTGATTAAATTTGTTAATTTTACTTGAACACGAATGGAACCGTGGGTATAGCGGTTAAAAATAGTCTGATATTCCCCCGATTTCTTTAATCTCTGTAGCTGTATATTAAACACATCTCTTAATCTTTTATCCTTAAAGGCGACGAAACGTGGTTGAGTACTTGGCAAGATGTGATCAATTTTTAGCTCGGTAATAATGGTGGGATCCATTTGATTAATATACCAATCTAATATTGTTCGGTCGATGACAATCGCATCCACTTTATTATCAATGAGCATTTCTATTTGCATTTTCTGGTTTTCAAATTCTCGATAGTTTTCAGGCCTATTATCAACATTAAATAATCGATGAAATTCATTCCCTAAATCGTTACTCGCTCCGTCCCAAGTCATTAAAGCCCTTCCATTTAAATCTTCAATCTCTTTGAAGTGAAAGTTTCTATCCAGTTTGGAAACGACAACATTGGTATAAGACATTAATTCGTCGGAATAAAAAAAAGTTTCATCCGATTTTTTTGTCATTGAAATCACTTCGACTGATTGATTTTTTGTAAATAGCTCATCAAGAGTGCCATCATCCGCAGCGCTAAATTGTGTAACCTTTATTTTTTCAGCAGTAAACGCCGCTACGACAATATCGTGACTTATGCCTTTTACTATGTCTGTCTCCGAAAAATAGGGTAATTGAGCGTGTTGATTAAGAATTTTCACACGCTTAATTTTCAGCTTGCTAGGGTCTGCATTTAGATTGTTGTGCTGAATATGTGAGATCGATTTTTGTAATATAGATTGCAATACTGAGGACTTTTTTGGAATAACAAAGCGAAAACCAATAGGCCAAATATCAGTTAATGTATGACGTTTGTATTTAATGCCTCTATCTTTCAATAGTTTTGGTAATAGCAACTCACTCGAAAATACAAAATTTACGTTCTTAGCATCCAAAAGGTCAAACGCACTTTCATTTGATCTCACTACTTTAAAATCTATTTTTGACGTTAGTAAATTGTCTGAAAGATTATTATAGAGCGATTGTGTGATGGCTATTTTTTGAAATGATAAGTCAGATATCTCTGTGATATGTTGTATCTTATCGCTAAATAGCATTAGCGGTAACGAAAAATAATTTTGACTAAATAACCCTTTATCATAATGATATTTATCGCTAGTAATCCCAGCAATAACATCTAAATTTCCCTTTTCAATGGCCTTATTCAAAGATGATTTTTTCGCATAAATGGGAATAAACTCTACCCCCATTATCGTTTCTAACTGATTCAGTATATGGCTAGTAGCACCTATAAAGCCATCTCGATTGTGCCCTATTATTTGGGGCCATATTACGTTACCAACTGAGAGTACAGGATGCTTTCTTAAGTAATGTAATTCTTTCTGATTAAATATTGAATGATCACTTGAATCAGACAACCACTTATCAAATATGGCTTGTTTCTGGGGGATCGATACAGAAGAAATTCCCTTTTCGATGATATTCGCTATCATTTCATTTTTATTGGATGTAGCTATTCTAAACTCGCCACCCTGAGTCACTAACCGCTCAATAATATTGAATGATGAAAATTGATAACTTACATCACCAGCATTAACCACGATAGCAACATCGGCTCTATTATTATTAACAAGTTCAAAGAGCTGTTGCTCATCCTTTGCGGGAATGATGATGGCTTTAGGAAAGCGGTCTTTGACATAACCATTTAAAACATCTCCCTCAATAACGGCAAACCGTGCAGTGACTAAATCACTGGATTGCTTAAATGTCGCATTGATTTTTTTTGAAAATATATCTGTTTGACTAAATAGATATATTGAAGATAAATACAAACTGTCAGATCGACTCAAAGAAGGCGAAGCACCAATAAGACTATGAACACTGCCACTTTCAACAGCCGCTATCGCATCTTTCCAATGTTCAAAGCGCTTTATATCAAATGTCACTCCAATATTAGCCTCTAATTGGGTCAATAAATCGAGGTGATAGCCAATAAGCTCGTCAGTGGGTGATCTAAAGCTAAATGGAAACCAATTATCGACAACAGCAATTGAAATTGGATTTTTTTTAGCCCATTTACCTTCTTCAGATGATAATGTGACTGCAACTTCATTATTCGCAGTATAAGCAACGCCTTGAACGTTACAGTGCGTGAAAAACAATAGTAGAGCGATTACCGCTAGTCTCAATATATCCACTGAACTACGCTCTTATTTATAGGATTTGATACATTAAGATTAGAGTATTAAATGTAATTTACAAATAGGGATTGACGACATTTAAGCAATCATTTCTCAGATAAATATTGGTGCACCAAATTATATAAATTAAAGAAGCGCCTCCGCAGGCTAAAATAACAATAAAGCATAGTTTTAATAAGTGCATAATTAGTATTAAAGTTACACAGGCATGTGCCGATATGTTATTTAGACACATTTAATTGAGGGTTTTTAGTATGAATTCAGGTTCACTCACACAAGGTGCAGAATTGTTAAGTGCCTCGTTAAGTAAGACACAGCAAAAACAGGAAGGAAAAATGGCATTAGCACTGATAGATGCCGCCGCTAGCACAAGTCCTGCACAGTCAACGGTTCAATCCCCAACGGCCACGTTGGGTAACCACATTAATATTAAAGCTTAATTAGCGCGTATATCTGTATAGGCGCTAATTAAATTAGCGCCACCTTTTAAAGGTGATTTAAAGGACTTATAGCGGCATCACTCTATTACGGCCTTGCGCTTTCGCCTTGTATAAGAAATCATCAGCTCGCGCAATAAAGCTCGTTAGACTATCCCCTTTTTTAAACTCTGACACACCAAAAGACGCATTAATATGATCAATTAATTTCGTTGTTCGTTTATCTCTTAGCGTCAGTTTGTCAATCAACTTCCTTAATGTTTCTGCATATTGCCTTGCTTGGCGCAGGCCACTTTTAGGAATTAAAATAGCAAACTCTTCACCACCAAACCTAAAGGCCATAGAGCCATCTCGCGTAGCATCAAGTAAACGTCGACCAACTGATTTTAAGACCTGATCACCCAACAAGTGTCCATATTCATCATTAAATTTTTTGAAATGATCGATATCCGCTAATATTAAACATAAACCTTTGTTGTCTGATTTTAGCAATGCGGTTAACTCTGTATCAAAAGAATGACGATTAAGTAGTCCAGTTAACGAGTCATAAAGCGCCAACTTTTGACTTTGCTTAAGCTGATCTTTTAATGATTGAATCTCTTCTTTAGCTTTATCAAGACTGCTACTGAAAAACTGCGCTGAATTACGAATAGCTTTAGAATCACCGTCAAGTTCACGAATTAACCCCATGACTTCTTCAATTGACCATCCCTCATCTTCGACGCGGTGTAAATTAGAAAAGGTTTTATCAATACTAGATTGAAACTTACTCGCGTCACTATGGGTATCGTTAATTGATTGGCCTAATTCAATTAACATAGCCTCGACACTTTCACGCATCTGCCATGTCCCAGACTCAACCTCATCTGCGACAAAACTTCGGTAGAGTGTTTGGGCTTGAATAGGCGGGAGTACAGGGTATGAAAGAAGTAAATCATCAAGCTCAGATGTTAATTGTGGATTATCATTGCCAACATAGGAATACCACAACGCATAATTCATTGGCGTTGTCGCAACACGATGTTTCATCATTAAAGGAACAACTTTCTTTAAGCGCTTTGTTGACTCGACAAAAATAGCATCACTCATTTCATTACCTCTTATATTTTTATACCTTAATCATAACGTATTTAAGTCATAATGTTTGATGATTATGCCATGAGTTGTGAACTGGCATCATCGGTTATCGATTGTAAGTAATGCCACAATGTTTTGACCCTCAAGAGCTCCATACGTTCTCGCGGAGCTGTAATCCAAAAATGACGAACAACATCTATTTCCTCAGGCAAAACTTCGACTAAGTCACTTTTAGTATTAGCCAAAAAACATGGCAAGATAGCAATGCCTAACCCGTGTTCAACGGCTGTTGCTTGAGCAATAACGCTAGTACTTTTAAACCGCGGAATAATTTGCGGTAGAAATTGTTCCAAATAACATAACTGCCGACTAAAAATTAAATCATCAACATAACCAATCATTGTATGTGAAGATAGATCGTCTACTTTACTAATCTCACTGTGTTTATCTAAATACGTCTTAGCCGCATAAAGCTTTAAACGGTAATCACATAGCTTTGCAACCACAACTGATTCGTTAGTAGGTCGATCAAGTGTAATAGCAATGTCAGCTTCATGGTGCGCAAGTTTGACACGACGCTGTAACGGCAACAAATCGATATTTATTTGTGGGTGCTTATCTAAAAAATGAGTTAACTGACTCGCTATAAAATAATTACCAAACGCATCTGTTGTGCCTAATCGAATATTGCCAAATTGTTGTAAGTTTTTCCCTTGCAATAATTCAATGGCACTCTGCGTTTTTTGTTCCATATCTAACGCAGTTTGTAGAAGCTCGGCGCCATGCATCGTTAAACGATGTCCCTGGTTTTCACGTAAAAACAACTGTGTGCCTAAAGCTGACTCAAGCTTATGTAACCGCCTAGACACCGTTGATGAGTCGATACCTAACCTATTTGCTGCGCCTGACAATGTCTCATTTTTGGCCACTTCCAAAAATATTTTCAAATCTTCCCAATTCATTTTAATGCCATACCCTAGCCCTTGCAATTATGCAAGACTGCCTTGCATTGGCGTCTATTGTCAAGTAACAAACGGCTCGTTATGCTTAGTCACACATTTTTAAGAAGGAAGTTCCCATGTCTATACGCCGCATTCCTATGCTCATTAACGGCCAGATGGTTCAATCAAAATCAGATCGTTGGATTGATGTACTCAATCCTGCTAATCAAGAAGTTGTTGCACAAGTGCCGATGGCTACTATAGAAGAAGTAGATGGCGCTATAGAAAATGCCCATGAAGCTTTCCAATCTTGGAAGAAAGTATCCTTAGGTCAACGCATGCGCATCATGCTAAAACTGCAGCAACTTATTAAAGAGAATACGGGAAAACTTGCTGAGCTAATTACTTTAGAGCATGGTAAAACCTTGCCAGATGCTGAAGGTGAAGTAGCCCGTGGACTTGAAGTTGTTGAACATGCATGTTCAATTACGTCACTTGCGATGGGCGAAATGGCCAACAATGTTGCCGGTAACATTGATGTGCATACCCTTAAAAAACCATTAGGTGTCGGCGCTGGTATTACTGCATTTAACTTCCCCGTCATGTTACCTTGTTTCATGTTTCCATTAGCATTAGCCACTGGTAATACTTTTGTATTAAAACCTTCAGAGCAAGATCCATCAGCTTCATTATTACTCGCCGAATTGGCATTAGAAGCAGGTATCCCTGCTGGAGTACTTAATGTGGTACATGGCGGCCCTGAAGTCGCTGACAGATTATGCTCACACCCACTTATTCAAGCCGTTTCTTTTATTGGCTCTAGTCACGTCGGCAAACATATTTATCAACGTGCCAGTGCACATGACAAACGTGCACAATGCATGATGGGCGCAAAAAACCACTGTATCATCATGCCTGATTGCGACAAAGAGCAAGCTATTAATAACATATTGGGAGCCGCTTATGGCGCTGCAGGACAGCGCTGTATGGCAAATCCAGCTGTTATTCTAGTGGGTAAAACAAAAGAGTGGATTGATGAAATAGCCAAACGTAGCCATGAGATGAAAATTGGCCCTGGCACTGATCGCAGCGCCGATTTAGGTCCCGTCATTACACCAGCGGCAAAATCACGCATTACCAGCTTAATTACCAGTGGCGTAGATCAAGGTGCCACACTAATGGTTGATGGGCGCGATTGCGTTGTTGACGGTTATGAGAAAGGTAACTTTGTAGGTCCTACTATGTTTAGTGATGTAAGCGCTGAAATGGACATCTACACCCAAGAAATTTTTGGACCCGTGCTGCTCATCTTAACAGCAGATACTTTTGAAGAAGCTATTGAGGTGTTAAACAACAATCCAAACGGTAATGGTGCTTCTATTTTCACTAATTCTGGTTATTTTGCACGTCGTTTTGAGAATGAAGCCGATGCAGGTCAACTTGGTATTAATATTCCAATCCCAGTGCCTGTCGCTTACTTTAGCTTTACGGGGTCGCGCGCCTCTAAGTTAGGCGATTTAGGCCCTAATGGCAAACAAGCTATTTCGTTCTGGACTCAAACAAAAACAGTGTCCACACGCTGGTTTGCACCCGATGAAGCCGCCGGTGAAGTCAATACAACAATCACCATGAAGTAAGGCCCCGCCTACTTTACAATAAAAAGCCCGCTATACAATTCCATCATACTGGAATATGTATAGCGGGCTTTGTTGTATTTAAGATTAAGTCAATTACTTAACAATAGTCATTTCTTTAATTAAATTATCAGCGCCATGCACATGTTCCATAAGCCATAACATGTAACGTATATCAACATGAATAGCGCGCGTGATACGAGGATTAAAATACCAATCTTTGGTAATTGACTCATAAGTAGAATCAAAATTTAACCCAACCAAATCACCATGAGCGTTCATAATAGGCGATCCCGAGTTGCCACCTGTGGTATCAGCACTGGATAAAAAGTTCACCGGCACCGAATTAAACTCAGTCAATTTACGCTCGTTACAATCAAATAATTTACAATGCCACTTTGACGCAAAAGGCTGCTGCACATATTGTTGATTATATTGTCCATAGTCACGGTCTTTAATAGACTTTAATAAAGACGCAGGCGCATCAAATGGCGCAATTCCAGTGGCTTTAGCCGCTAAGCCCTCAAGGGAGGTAAAGGGTGTTTTATACACACCATCAACCGCAGGATACCCATCTACTGTGCCATAACTAATTCTTAACGTGCCATTAGCATCTGGATAAACGGGTTTACCCAAACTTCGATTAAACGCGATAATCGCTTCCATATATTGCGGACGAATTTGTGCCAGCTGCCCTGCCATCTCTTTTTGCTGCGCTTCAACTTTCATAGCCAGCGGATAAAGTGAAACGGCGAGTTTAATGAACGCATCATTTGATTGCTCAAAATCTTTAACTGTTTTACCCACCCAAGATGATCGTGTTTCGTAATCACCCAAGTCAGTATGTTGATAAAACTCACCCAATGTTGAAGCAAGTTCTGTTTCAGGCATTGATTCTTTGAGTCCAAGTTGCTTATCAAACAAGTCAACACGCACAGTATTATCTTGCTTTAAATATTCACTCACATAAAGCTGCCATAAAGCGAGATCTACATTAGCATCGAAGCGTTTTTCAAGGCGCTTTAAACCCGATTTTATACGGTTAATATCTCGCGTCTGATACCCTGACTCACGTTCATTATCAGGCTTTTCGTTTTCTTTAGCTAAACGATATAAACGAGAGGCCGTACGAAGTAAGCTCGATTGACTAGCGTAACTAAAATAAAAATCACGTTTGGCGTTCGCTTGATCTTGTGCCAAAAGTTTCGATAATTGACCATGAGAAAGCGAGTATTGAGCACGAGATTCATCCTGACTAATCCAAGATAATAACGCTTGTTCTTGCGTAAGTTTAATACCATGAATGTCGGTCACTTTAAAACCATCCATCAAACCCATACGTTTTTTCATGCGGTTATTAATGCTTTTAACACTCGACGAGTATTTCACCTGCAGCGCTGGGCTTGCTTGTGTCGCAGCCGCAATAGTATCGAGGGTTTTATTGTACATAGCGACTTGCGCTGGGTAACTCCACGAGCCTGCAAAGTCAATTTCACTCGCTAGTTTGTAGCGGCTGGTACGTCCGGGGTAACCCGCCAAAATAATACCATCGCCTTGCTTAACACCGCTGGCATTTACTTTCAAAAAGGATTTAGGTTTGAATGGTACATTGTCTGCACTGTAATTTGCACTGTTGCCATTTTTATCAACATAAGCGCGAATGAAAGTAAAATCAGCGACATGACGTGGATATTCATAATTATCAATATCACCACCGAAATTTCCTAACGAATCAGGCGGCGCATACACCAATCGTACATCTTTTATCATCAACTGTTTTAGTAGAAAGTACTCTAAACCATGATGGAATGAACGTACTGAACAGCGAAAATCAGCGCTTGTTTCACACGCTTTTATAATGGCTTTACGACTCGTTTGAATAGCATCATAACGAGCCTTGCCCGTTAGCTCGCCTAAATTAGCGATAACCTTATTTGTAACGTCAGTGACCTCTTGGGTGATATAAATGCGTTGACTAGGACCGCCCGACAACTCTTCATTCAAACTTTTAGCCAAAAATCCTTTTTTTATTAGATTATTTTCTGGCGTCGAGTTATTCGCAATAGCACCATAGGCACAATGATGGTTAGTGACAACCAAGCCTTGGGGTGAAACAAAAGATGCTGAACAACCTCCTAGGCCTACAACTGCATTCATGGGGTATTGATCTAGTGACGATACTTGTTTCGCAGACAGCGCCATACCAATACGATCAAACTCGTGTTGCAGACCTTTAATTTGATGTGGTTGCCATTGACCTTCGTCAGCAAACGCTTGAAATGACAACAGCGCCACCCCTATAGAAATTATTTTTTTCATTCCCTTTTCTCTCAACTGATTGATTATCATCTTGCATTCTACGTTATATCATCGAAAAAAATACTCATCGTATAAACTCTCTGATTAAAAAACTTGCATTCACTCATAATAAACAATAAAGTGATATCACTTAGATATCACAATGAATTATAAAGAGGCTTACTATGACAACACATATCAGTGAAAAAGCAGGATGGAGTTTAAGTGGTTATCCAATTGTTGGACTACTTGCACTAAACATCATCATATTTCTAACGGCTATGATCACCATCAATGGTGAACAAAAGTTATTCTTTATTGCCTTGATACCTATTAGCATTTTTATTGGTGTCGGTTTTTATATGGTGCAGCCAAAGCAGGCACGGGTACAATTATTATTTGGGAAATACAAAGGCACAGACACCAACACAGGGCTGCGCTGGTCTAATCCTCTATATGTAAAGGATAAAGTATCATTAAGAGTGCGTAACTTTGAGAGTGACAAATTAAAAGTGAATGACCAATTAGGTAATCCTATTCAAATTGCCTCAGTGGTCGTATGGGAAGTAGTTGATAGCGCTGAAGCCTTGTTTGAAGTGGATGACTACGAAAGTTTCGTCAATATTCAATCTGAAGCAGCACTGCGAAACCTAGCTACAAATTATCCTTACGATCAACATGATGGTGATGATCAGGTATCATTACGCTCACATGCAAATCTAGTAGCTGATTCTCTTAAAGATGAAATTCAATCTCGCTTATCCAAAGCCGGCGTTAATGTAATTGAGTCGCGCATTAGTCACCTTGCTTATGCGCCAGAAATAGCTAGTGCCATGTTGCAACGTCAACAAGCGGCTGCGATAATATCCGCCCGTGAACGTATCGTTGAAGGCGCTGTAGGCATGGTAGAGCTTGCCCTGAACCGATTAAGTGAAACGAACTTGGTTGAGCTTGATGAAGAACGAAAAGCCGCTATGGTAAGTAACTTACTCGTTGTTTTATGTTCAGACAACAACACACAACCCGTCATCAACACAGGATCGTTGTATAGCTAAATAGGAGCGTTCTCATGACCAAACGCAAAGCCTATCCTTTACGTATTAATGAAGATATTTTGGCAGCGGTGCAACGATGGGCAGATGATGAACTTCGTAGTGCTAATGCACAAATTGAATATTTACTACGTCAAGCATTAGTCAAAAGCGGCCGAGTTAAACTAGTCGACAAAGTGATTACACAAGTTGTAGACACCAAAGACGACAAATAATCATCCGCTATATATTAATAAAAATCACAGCAATGCTGTGATTTTTTGTGTTTAATACTAGCGGGGATACCAATTGGTATTATTTCAAGCGAGTCACTTTAACACCCGCTTTTGATAATAAAGCCGGCACACCATCATTTCCCGTCAAGTGAGCGGCACCTACCACAACAAAGTGCGCTTTTTTACTGTTAAACATGGTGGTTAATTGCTTTACCCAACGCGTATTTCTAGCGGTTAACATGACTTCGCGCTGATCCGCTGGCATTTGTTTTTCAATAAGCGCTTCAAGTTCAGCGATCTTACCTGCCTTCCAAAAATCAATTAACTTTTCAGACTCTTCAAGCGGCTGCTCTAGCAGATCCACTAACATGTCTTCACTCGAAAATAGCGTTGATAACAAGTCTATCTGAAATTGGACAGTTTCAAGCTCTATGACCGCCATTTTTTTATTTTTAGCGCGTGAAATAAACTGCACATCAATACCGAACTGAGGATCAAAACCAGCTCTAAGGTAAGGTAGAACAGCTATCACAGTCGCGGCTGCCCATGGCTTAAGCTGTGCTAATGTCGAGACAGGCATGCCCATCTTTTTCATATAGGCATCAAATTTTTGATAAGTTTTTGGCGATAATTTGCTTTGCAAGGTTTGCCCTGCTGGCAGCATCATTTGCTTGGTCATCGCAGCCGTACTTTGTGCGCCATCTAGCTCTACAACTAAGACCTCAGTATTATTAAACGCGTCCATAATATAATCAGGTAATGGATACCAATCACCCTTACCTATATGAATAGAGCCTAATAAATAACTAGTTGTGCCTTGATGCTCAACTTTCCAAAGTGCTGGTTTAATCTCTTGCGCATAACTTAGGCTGGCAATGGAGAATAATATAACAACGCTGAGCATTTTCGTAATATGGCTAACTAATTTCATTTCTCTTCCTTTTGAATCTATCTAAAAATTATAATTCACAATCTAACATTTATCGGTAGCAATAAAAAAGCACCAAAACAAAATGTTATGATGCTTTTAAATATAATTTAAATATAAAAAATTACGTTAAGCGAATGCCATCGCTTTCTATCGTAATTTGGCCAGCTTTAAGTAAGTGACCAATTGATTGCTTAAATTTCTTTTTACTTACGCCAAACAAGCGCGTAATCATTTCAGGCGAACTCTTGTCATTAATACTGCTGTGACCGTCATTTTTCTTTAAAAATTCAAGAATTTTATTGGCTAATTCATCACTTGCTGAAAAGCCGGGCTTTTCTAACAATAGATCAATTTTGTCGTCATCACGAATACGGTTGATGTAGGCTTTAGTTTTATAACCGATACGTAATTCTTTAAACACTTCGTTGCGATACAGCATGCCCCAATGTGTGCCATTAATAGCCGCTTTATACCCCATGTCAGTATAATCACAAATCACAATCTCTACGCGCTCTTGTAGTTCATAATTAACAGGTTCACGGTGTAAACGCTTATCGAGTTTAGTCGACGCAACAATACGATTACTCACATCCACATATAACAAGACAACATAAGAATTACCTTCAATCATTTCCTGTGTTTGCTCAGCAAATGGCACCAATAAATCTTTATCTAATCCCCAATCTAAAAAAGCACCGATAGGCGTAATCGCATTAACATGCAACGTAGTAACATCACCCACTTGGGCTTTTGGCGTTTTTAACGTAGCAATTAATCGATCTTCTGAATCTTTATAAATAAACGCGGCAACACGATCACCCACTTCAAGCATTGATTCTGTGGCTGAATTTGGTAACAATATTTCACCTAAATCATCACCGTCTAAGTAATAGCCAAAATCCACTTCTTTAACGACATCTAGTTGGTTAACTTTTCCAAGTTCAACTAATCCTCTTAACCTTGGCATGGTTGCTCCTGCGCTGTAAAGCGCTCTGTTAGATAGGTATTAATAATTGACGATTCGTACATCCACTGCACGTCACCGTTAGCACTTTCAATACGAAGACAAGGTACTTTCTGTGAACCACCTTGGGCAATAAGTTCGTTTCTGTTGGCTTCTTGCTTGGCATCAACTAACTTAATATTTAACGATAATCGCTTCATTTGACGGCGAACTTTAACGCAAAATGGACACGCATTAAATTGATATAACGTTAGTAATTTAGTTTGTTCGTTAATGAGTTCTTGTTCTTGCACATCGCGCTTAATACCGCGAGGTGAAAAAATAAAACTCATTAATAAAATAATTCTGCCTAAGATCCAGCGTACGACAAACATAATATATTCTCATCATTGTAAAATTGGCGCGATATTACCATAAAAACACCGCTATCACACTCGCTCATTACGGTTGACGTGACACACGTTTAGATATTTTACTGCCTAATTGACCGACTAATAATTTCAACGAATCGACAGCATGCGAGTAGCCATCTTCACTTAGATTTTTTTCTAAATTAAAATCTTGTTGCTCAATTAAATTATCCCCTAGATACAATTTATACTTTCCCGAAAACTTTACGTTTGAGTCATAACTTGGATAGAATTTTTCAACGAACAATTGCACACTAAAACACTTAGTTTTATCACGACATGAAGCAAACATCGATGAGTCTGCACGTATAGCATCTTGTGATCCATTGATTTCATTGACCAGAGTACGCGCAATACCTTTAGCTATTGGCTCTGCCCACATTTGATATTTAGTGGCAGTTAATTCCCCATTTTGATGTTCAAAGACGATGTTGCTTTGCTTTAAATAATCAACAAGCTCTATCCGTTTAATCATCAATTGCGCGGCATTAAAATCTACGACTGAAGACTTAGGTCCATGAGACAACTGAAAAATATTGATCGATTGGCTAGCGCTTTGACAGCCGATCAGTATCAACGACATCAATGTGATTAACATAAATTTCATTATTTTTTATTTCCTTTTGGCTCGGGATCTTGTTGTGTTTGACCATTAAAAATCAACGAATTTGGTTTGTTGTTTAACGCTTTAATAAACGGCTGTATTTCTCGCATCAATTGTTGAAACTGACTTAAACTTTGCTCTAGCTCACCATAAACAGGTGCTTGCTGGTTATAGCTTTCTAACGTGGTACTCAGTTTATTGAGTGTCGTGTTAATCGATTCTGGTATCGCCTGTGTTTGCTGATTACTGATGAGTTCTTTAACTTGCGACACTGCTTGATTTAACCCCACCATGGTGTCATTAGCACTCGCCAACATGGTATTGATGTTTTCAACTGTTACGTCAATGGGCATCGCCGAGAACTTATCTAAAATGGCAAAAACTTTTTCTTCAATCTGTGCCAATGATCCTGCCATGCTGGGTAACACAGGTTTGTCGTTGTATCTTTTATCCATGTGGGAATCAGATTCAACCGCGTAATAATCAAGGTCAACAAAGAGACTGCCTGTTAATAAACTGCCCGATTTTAAGGTCGCTCTCAAACCTTGCTTAGTCCATGCATTGAAATACTCACTAATCGTTTCAATAGACGATTCATCATCTGGTAAGCCTAAACGTGCAGGTTCAAATTTTATAAGTACCGGGATACGCTGTTCATTATCAGCAACTTTTTCCATGGTCAAAGCGCTATCTATTTTTGCCACAGTGCCAACTCTGATGCCTCGGTATTCAACTGGTGCCCCGACATCAAGTCCGCGTACTGAATCTTCAAATAACACCATAAATTCTTTTGATTTATATTGCCTGCGCTCATACACACTATCTTTGTCAGGATATAAGGTGTGGTTTTTACCGCTGTCGATTTCCCCTCCTAATGGAAGATCTGTCGGCACATCAAAATTAACGCCGCCACTTATAATTGACTCGAGTGAACCCACGTTAACCTTAATGCCTTGGGTGTCAGCTTTAAAATCGACGCCACTGCTGTTCCAGAAATAAGTATTCTCGGTTAACAATTCGCTATAGGGTGATTTTACAAAAACTTGATAATGGACCTGACGATTCTTAATATCAAAAGTTGATTTTTCTACTTTACCGACCTCAAAACCACGGTATAAAACGGGCTCGCCGATACTAAGTGAATCACCTTGGTCACTCACTAGGTTCAAACGAATGCCAGGCACACCAAAAGCTGTAATAGGCTCTTGCTCTAACCCCACAAATTCATGACCAGACGTATTACTATTACCAGGTACAAATTCAATATATGAACCAGACATTAAAGTCCCTAAACCAGAAATCCCCCCGTTACCGATACGTGGTTTAACGACCCAAAATTGTGAATCATCGGTCAACAAGCTAGATACTTGTTGATCAAGCTGAACCTGTACCATGATGCCATCACCATGAAGCCTCACTTTTTTTACATACCCCACATCAACATTAAGGGTCTTAACACGGGTTTTACCTGTTGCTAAACCTTCCGCATCTTCGAAAGTGATGGTGATTTCAGGGCCACGATTAACGTAGGTATCAATTACCAACCAAGACGCAATAGCCAGTGCTACAAACGGAATAAGCCATACTTTAGATATTCGGTTGTGACTTTTTATTTGTGCCGTAATAGGAGCGACTTCATTGTGCTCTGTCATATTTTTTCTCTATATTTATAGTATGAAATATCTACGCTATTGAATTAGTTTTAGCGTCGTAGTCATCCCACAAAACACGTGGGTCAAACGATTTTGCTGACATGATTGTTAAAATCACTACAGCGGCAAAGGCAATAGTACCGCTGCCGGGTTGTACATTGAGTAAATGATCCAATTGAATAAGCGCTACTAAAATAGCGACTACAAAAATGTCCACCATTGACCATCGGCCAATGAGCTCTGTTAACCGATACAATTTCAAACGTTTACTGGGGCATAAAGCATGTGAAAAGTAGACCGAAAAACATAACATAAACAAAATGATAAATTTAATGATAGGCACTAGCACACTGGCTATAAAAACAATAACAGCAATAAGTTGAGAGCCTTCTTGCCACAATAAAACTATGCCGCCTAAAATGGTATTATATTCAATTTGTCCTAACTTTTCAGTTACCATCATCGGCCATAAATTAGCCGGAATATAGAGCAGAAGTGCTGTGACTAAATAAGCCATAGTAAGCTGTAAATTCATCGGCTTACGTAAATGTAACTCCGTTTGACACCGCGGACATTTAATGGCGCTCACTGGAGAAACCAAACTGCAAGAGTGGCAATTTGCTAACCCCTTTCTTGCGGCCGAATTACGACAATAATGTGTCATTTATGTACCTCATCTATCCAATGCCAAAACTGATAACGGTCGACTAAGCTTAATACCTTTGCATAACAGAAACAAAATACGACATACGCCCAAAATGACCACCCTAAATCCATTTGAGCAATTGTCACTAATTTAACTAAGCTAACTACAATACCCACTAAGAAAACTTCAACCATAGCCCATGGCATACAAAGAAATATAAGCCGTAGTAAAGAAGTCTGAGCGCCACAACCTATGCCTGTTTTAAGCGATAAAATAAAAAAAACAATGAGTAACAAAATAAAGGCGGGTAATAAAAATATAAAGAAGAGTACCAAAATAGCTAGTGCTTTAAAATCGTCAAAGTATAAATTTATCGCACTGTGCCACAGATCAATTTCGCTAATGTTGCCCGCCAAATTAAAAGTCATCAAATTAAACTGAGTCGTTAGAAAAAGTAAAATAAGTCCCGTTACGGCAAATGATAATAAGTTATTCATCGCATTAAAATGTAAGCGCGTTATTTTATGATCGCAACGCGGGCATAAAGCACATTCTCCTGCTTTAATTTGCGGAGGAGTCATTAATAAATCACAGTGATGACAAGCAATAACTTGCTCACGAAACATAATGATAACCTTTTAAAATCTTGGAATTATAGTCATTATGCCTGACTACAGGATGAACAGTCGTGTATTAAATAAATAAACATTAATTGATTCAAATCAGATAGTCACATCACACCAGAACAATAATTAGCCAAATAGACAAAAGAGCTATTGACACCACGTAACTAACATGACAAATATAGAGACATAGCCCATCACGAATCAAAGGAGAGAATTAGTAAGTTTTCTATTTCAATCATACAAGGAACACAAATTTATGTATAAAGTAAACATCAGTGGTCAACATGTTTCAGTTTCTGACGAAGTTGTTAGTTACGTAGAAGAATCAATCTCAAGTTTAGAACGATTTAGCGATCAAATCTCTAGTGTGAATGTTAATTTCACCACAGAGAAACACGATACGCATAAAATTATTGCCGAAGCGCAAATTCATATTCCCGGTGCCGACATTTTCGCAACTTCAACGGCAGACCGACACATTACCAGTGCAATTGATGGTCTAATGACTAAATTAGAAAATCAAATGCGCAAACATAAAAGTAAGCATTTAAACAAATCGCATTCAGGAAACAAAGTAGATAGTGAAACACCTGAAGAACGTGAGAAGCAAGACGAATTTAATGAACTAGTAGATCGAGGTGTGGTTACAGATTAACCCTACACTGCGATTAATAAAAAAAGGGTTGAGCTTTGCTCAACCCTTTTTTTATGCCATTTTTTATATTACTATTTACGACCTATTCGATTTAACTCAAATTGCATCATTAACTCTTTAAGTTTCAAACCTTTTCTTGCCCCAAAAACAACAATACCTTGATCTGTTTCTTTACCTAAAACAAGATATTCTTTTTTTATCTCAAAAAACATTTGCTCTTTATCTTCGCGCCAATCGGTTGGAAATAACCAAATGCGTTCACAGTCTTCTTCCCAACTTGTTTCAACGTAACTATTTGTGTAATTTTCAATATTTTCAAGACGCTTGAATACTAAACCATCAAAGGCACAAGTATCACCATCACATTTCTCATTGTAATAGGTAAATAATTGCCCTCTAAAAACGTAATCAGCTTCAAACATCGCTTCTAAGAACAGAGCATCTTGTTGTTTTTCAGTAGGTAATGAGCTAGGGACTTTACAAAAGTTTTCAGCGGCAGCGCCACTAAATGATATACATACAGTGCTCATTAATAGGCACAACGCACGGGAAAGTTTATTCACATTCAAATCCAATTAACTATTTTGTCAAATTATAGACGATTAAATTATAGGGAGATAGTAATACTAGGTCACACTCACCAAATCAGGGACTAACGAAGCAAGGACACTGTTTAATTGCTCAAGCGCTTCTTCTGTTGCCTGTTCAATTTCATCTTGTGAAATGCTCAATTTGGTTTGAATCACTTCCACTTCAGTTTGCTTACTAACGACTACGTCATCATGACGAACAGAGGTTAATCCCGGAAAATGTTGTGCAGCAATTTGATTAGCTAAACATATCACACGAGATTCTAATAAAAAGTGCTTACTTTGCTCTGGTTCATGGTGATTAGCCACAATATCGATCAGCCAACTAGGAAGAGCCCAAGCTTTACATAAAGCAGTGCCTATTTGATGATGGTTAAACCCTAATACTTTACTCTCAGCAATGTTTGGCTCTATGCCCAACTTTGATACGAGTTCGCACACTTTAAGTGCTTTAGTACCTAACATATTAAAATATATTAGTTGCCCAACATCATGCAGCAGTCCAGCAATGTGTAGCCTCTCACTATTAGGGAAATAACAATACAAGCCTATTCTCTTGGCTAACAACCCTGTGAGCACACTATGACGCCAGAAAGCTTCCATATTAATCTCGCCACCCGCGAGCTTTGACATAGCCTCTACGACAGCAGCGGTCAATATCAAGTCTTTAAACTTATTTTGACCGATAATAGAGATAGCATGATCTAAGCGTTCAATTTTTCGCGATAAATTATAGAAAGCACTATTAACCAATCTCAAGACAGCCATTGTCATACCAGGATCGCTGCTGACAACTTTTGCCAAAGCAGCAGAGTCAGTGACTTCCTGTTCTAATAAGTGACAACATTTATGATACGCCTGAGGCAGCGACGGCAACGCGTCTATTTTTTCAATTAGCTGGTTAAAGTCCATTTCAATGTTCTTTTGACTAAAATTAGAGGAATTTATTAAGCAATTTTAACACAACTTTAATAATCAATTTAAAATAAATTACTAATAAATAGATATATAACACACTTTAACAGTAGTTATGAGCAATCACTTAATCGGAATACCACTATGAAATTTAAAATCCTCATCATCACTTAAAATGAGTTTAGCCTCTTGCTCACCAATAAATGCAACACGTTGACTAATATCTTGCCCAGCGACCATTTCTGCCAGTCCTAAATAGTCTTGATAGTGTCGCGCTTCAGAGCGCAGTAGTGAAGTATAGAATTTGTTTAAATCATCATCTAAATGCGGCGCTATTTTAGCAAAGCGTTCACACGAACGAGCTTCTATATAAGCACCAATAATCAATTTATCAATCAAGGCTTGGGGTTCATAGGTAGTGACATGCTTTAGCATGCCTTTAGCATATCGTCCTGCTCTCACACTGCAATACTCAATGCCACGCTGTTCCATTATCTCTAATACTTGATAAAAATGATGCAACTCCTCTTTAATTAAAAGCACCATTTTATCGATTAACGTTTGCGCAAATTCATCCTCTTTATTTGCAATAATTTTCTTCAAAGGCGGACTATACTGAGCGAGTGCTTCCATACTGCCCACTTTTTTATAAACAAATTGCTCATAAGGTTCAAACCACTTCATGACCATGTCGCAACTTGATTTATCTAACGCATATTTACGCATTAAATACATCGCTGTTTGACCCGCTTTAAGCTCGCACATTAAGTGGTCGAGCAATAGAACAGACAGATTTTCAGGTTTCTTAGCTTCATCAACCCATGCATCAGGAGTTTCACAATGTAAAAAGGATAATATGGGGGCTAATAATTTTTCTGTGGACATTTCGTAAAGCTCTTTACTATAAATACTAAATTATGACTAATTTTATCATATTCATCTTAAAAGTTACGCCGCTTTTACAAATAATTAAACGGCTTAGCCTCGCTACATCTCATTATTCGTCAATTGATATATCAATCGTCCGAATTCGTACACTCAATATTAATATCGGTCGTTATAATCATTTAACTTTCATATGATAGATTTACAAAAAACATAACATAAAATTAATTATCATTTAAATACAACAAGTTAAATATTTAACAAGCCAAATATAAAAGTTGGTATCAATTTTGTAATAGGTGGAAATATATAACACTAATATAGGCCTCAGTACCGTGGATTCTAATATTGATAAGAAAACATTAAATGCACAGCGCAATCGTAGAGTCGGTAAGTTTATTGGATGGACAATTATTGCTGTTTCCTTATTTTATGGTATTGAGTACCTACTTACTCCAGCAATCAAGCAAGACAACGTGCAAATGGCTCACGTTGAACAAGGTTCCGTGAGTAGCAGTATTATCGCTTCAGGTATTGTTGTGCCGCGTTTTGAGCAACAAATATCGAGTCCTCTGCAAACGGAAATTACACGAGTATTTCTAAAAGCTGGCGCCAAAGTAAAAGCTGGTGACATAATATTGGAGCTCAACAATAGCAAGATACAGTTAAGTATTAACGGGTTGAACGATCAGATACAGCTTAAAGAAGTAGCTATTGGTCGTCTCAAACAACAACAAGCAAAAGATATTCGTGCCTTAAATAGCCGCATTGAGCTATTAAATGTCGATTTAAAAGGTCAAAGCATTCACTTAAATGGATATCTTGAATTACAAGAGAAACACATTGTGTCTAATTTTGATGTTGAAGCGGCCAAGCTTGCGGTTGAAAAAACACATATACAGTTACGTCAACTCAAAGAGAATATTAGTGATATTCGTGGTCTGATAAAAATAGACCTTGAAAAAGTCGCACTCGAAAAGAAGATCCTCATCCATCAACTCGCCACACAGCAAGTATTACTTGCGCAGTGTCAGGTAAAGGCCCCTTATGACGGCATTATTACTCAAGTATTAGATCAAATAGGACAAAACGTTAATCAAGGACTAACGCTGGCTAAAGTGGCTAATCTTGAAAGTTATCGCATTGAAGGTACGTTGTCCGATTATTATGCTCAGCAATTATCCAACGGCCTTGAAGTAAAAATAAAACTTCCCAGTGGCGATAGCCTCGGTACCTTAAGTCGAGTATTGCCCACCGTTACTGACGGCGTAATGAAAATATTGGTCGATTTTAACCAACCAAATATTTCAATGCTTCGCCCTAATCTTCGCTTAGAGTTAGAAATTATTACCGCTCAAAAAAAACAAAGCTTACGCGTAAAAAATGGTATTGCGTTTAATGGCGGCGGCCTGCAAGAAATCTTTGTCGTTAATCAAGGCAGCGCCATTAAACGCAAAGTGACCACAGGCATGAGTAATGCCCATTACATTGAAATAATTACAGGCTTGAAACAAGGCGATCAGGTAATCACCTCTGATATTAGCGAATACCAACATTTAGATAGCATCAAAATTAACTAAAATTACACTTTGATTTTTAAGGATAAAACACATGATAAAAATAGAACGCGGAAAAAAATCATATCATACAGATACGATCCAAACGACGGCACTAAACGATGTATCGGTTCATATTAAAAGTGGCGAATTTGTCTCTATTATGGGGCCTTCTGGGTGTGGGAAATCGACCCTAATGAATATTATCGGTTTACTCGATAAGCCATGTGAAGGTGATATCTACATTGATAATCAAAAGATAGAGAGTTATCGCGATAAAAGTATTGCGCCTATTCGAAATGAAAAAATTGGTTTTATTTTTCAGAGTTTTCATCTTATCAACGATTTAAGTGTGCTCGATAACGTAGAACTCCCTTTGTTGTATCGTAAGATTTCGGCCAAAGAGAGACGCCGCTTAGCATTAGAAGCGCTAGATAAGGTGAGCTTAAATACCCGAATTAAACATTTTCCTAACCAGCTTTCAGGGGGCCAACAACAACGTGTGGCTATTGCAAGAGCGATTGTCGGCAAGCCAAAAATATTACTAGCTGATGAACCAACAGGAAATTTAGACAGTGCAATGGGCAATGAAATCATGGATCTTTTGGACACGCTAAATACCCAAGATAAAACCACCATAGTGATGGTGACCCATGACGATGAAAAAGCGCAACGCACACAGCGCATTATTCGTTTGTTTGATGGGCAATTAGTAAGCTAAAGGAGGGAGTTATGTTACGTGTCTATATTTTATTAGCTTTAAAAGTACTGCAACGCAGAAAGTTTTATACTTTTATTAGCTTGTTTTGTATTTCGGTGACGTTAATGGCGGTGTTGTTAGTGACTAGTTTAATCGAAAATATAATTCACCCTCCGGGGGCCGAGCGCAACAGTCAGCGTTATTTAGCCATCGACAAGATGAGCATGACGGCATCTAACGGCAGTAGTAATCAACGTAGCCTACCGGGTTATCAATTTTTAAATGCCGTTGTTAAACCCATGGAAACAGCGCAATTAACCAGTATTTTTAGTTTGCACAATGAAGTTCTGGGTTTTAGAAACGGTAAACGCATTAAGTCGCAATTAAAACGCACCGATAGTCAGTATTGGGAAATATTGCAATTTGATTTCATTGAAGGCCGACCATTTAGCAAAAATGAAGCGACTCAAGGCCAGAATCTAGCAATCATAGGTGAGAGTACCGCTCGTCAATATTTCGACGATAATTCAGCATTGGGCCAAACCATAACGGTTAGCAATGAAAACTATCAAGTAATCGGTGTTGTGAAAGATGTACCTGTATTTCAGATAAATGCATATGCCGACATTTGGGTGCCTTTATTCGCTAATCCCTCAACCGCATTTACTAAACAAGCGCTGGGAGGTTATATGGGCCTAATCATGGCCGAAACCTCAGCCCAAGTTCCAGCTATGCGCAGTGAGTTTAATAAACGTTTGTCTGCTTACAAACATCCGGATCCTAAAAAATGGCCAACGATAAAAGCAACGGCAAACAGTAAATTTGAACAACTTGCTCGATTATTAGATAGGAATTTAGAGGCTAAGCCAAAAACAAAAGAGCTAACAATAGGCATAATTGCTGCAATAATTTTGTTTATGCTGCTGCCTACCATTAATTTGGTGAATTTAAATATAAGCCGAATTTTAGAAAGAGCCTCAGAAATAGGCGTTAGAAAGAGTTTTGGCGCCCGATCTAGTCACCTCATCAGTCAATTTTTGTTAGAGAATATTATTCTAACCTTCATTGGCGGCATCATAGGTTTCGCCCTGGCTTTATTAATGATGTATTTCATATCGCTTAGCGGCTATTTTCCTTTCCACAGCTTTGAGATTAATTTTAGGGTATTAATGTCGGCTGTATCAGTTATTTTGTTCTTTGGCCTGCTTTCAGGGGTATATCCTGCTTGGAAAATGTCACGAATGAATCCAATTAACGCCTTAAAAGGAGCAATTTAATGTTCGCACATATATTTAAAATGATGTGGCAACGCAAACGAGCCAACACACTAATAATTATAGAGTTAGTCGTCGCTTTTATTGTATTGCTGGCCGTTGTTGCCTTTATCCGCGTGAGCTACGAAACCTATAACGCGCCGCTGGGCTTTGAGTATAAAAATACGTGGGCAATAGAATTCGAACCCGACATTAAAGATAGAGAACAAATAACAACAACAGCGAAACAAACACTGCAGATTCTATCACAACTGCCCGAAGTAGAAGATGCACATACTATGTACTTTCCACCATTTATCGGCGCAAGTTCATCACAAACAATTAGCTCTAATAACGGTGATTTTTATACTCTTAGCACGTCTATTAGTGATGGTGCGCCACAAGCGATGGGCATGACATTACTTGCTGGCCGCTGGTTTGATGAACGCGATACAGACCAAACAATTCAATCAGTTATTATCAACAAACGTTTAAAAAACGGATTATTTGGAGATAAAAGTGCTATAAATAAAACATTTGATCATGATACTAAAGTACGCGTTGTCGGTGTATTTGAAGATTTCCGCCAAATGGGTGAATTTTCGCCGGTAGGAAATTACTTGATGTATAGAGCGAACTTAGACAACCCAAAAAACTTTTTTCGTTCTATTAACATCTGGGTAAAACCAGGAACAACACGGAGTTTTGAAGAAAAGCTGCAGAAGATATTGCACCAAAGTGCCCCTAATTGGCAGTTTAAGGTCAATACGTGGGAGCAACTTAGAGATTCACATATAAGTAGTGGTATGGTCGCTCGTTTTGTTCCTGCAGTCATAGCGCTCTTTTTAATGCTGATGGTAGCCTTCGGTCTGCTAGGTGTCTTATGGCAAAATGTAACCAGACGTACCCAAGAGTTAGGATTAAGACGCGCTATGGGTGCTACGGCGACTATGGTTCAAATGCAAATTGTGTTTGAGCTATTAGTCATCACCATGATATCGATAGGAATTGGGCTTTTAATCGCCATACAAATTCCCATTTCCGGTGTTATTGAGGCATTAACTTGGGGCATGTTTTTTCAATCAGTTACCATCAGCACGGTAATCATCATGCTATTATCAATAGCTTGTGCATATTATCCCAGTTTAATCGCCACGCGTTGTTTACCAGCAGATGCTTTGCATTACGAATAACTCAATCGATGAATTCAAGTGGTTTTTACCACTTGAATTCACTATAAATAGACATTAAAAATAATGAATAAAATAAGCAAAGAAAAAATACTGATTGTCGATGACGATCAATCAGTCATTAGTACCTTGTCATTTTTATTAAAAAAGAATAATTACATTCCTATTACTGCTTATACGCCCAAGCAAGCGTTAGCGTTTATGCAAGAGCATGAACCGGCTTTGATCATTCATGACATGAACTTTTCACGCCAAACCTCTGGGGCTGAAGGCATGGAGCTTTTAGCAAAAATACGTGAGGCTAATGCAGACATCCCAGTAATTTTGATTACAGCGTGGGGCTCTATTGATTTGGCGGTCGCTGGCATAAAAGCCGGCGCCACAGATTTTATCAATAAACCATGGAGCAATCAGCGGCTGCTGCAAGTGGTTTCTACAGCGCTGGACTTAAGAATAACGCAATCGAGTAAGCATAAAAAAGAACTTAACAGACAAGCGTTGGACCAAAAATATCAATTATCATCCATCATTGGTAAAAATGAAAAACTGCTACAAATTCTAACCACTATTGGACGCATCGCAAAAACTGATGCTTCTGTACTCATTTTAGGTGAAAGTGGGACTGGCAAAGAGTTAATCGCCAATGCTATTCATCAAAATTCACCTAGAAAACTAAAATCAATGGTTAAGGTGAACCTAGGCGGTATTCCTGGAAGTTTATTTGAAAGTGAAATGTTTGGCCACGTAAAAGGCGCTTTTACTGACGCTAAATCCGATCGTGTGGGACGTTTTGAAATGGCCGATAACGGTACTATCTTTCTTGACGAGATAGGCGACATGGACAAGTCGAGTCAAGTTAAATTACTTAGAGTCCTTCAAGATCAAACTTTTCAAGCCGTCGGCAGTTCGGCTAATCGACGCTGTAACGTTAGAGTCGTTGCCGCGACTAATTGCGACCTTGGTCAGCTAATCAGTGAAAATAAGTTTAGAGAAGACTTATTATATCGATTGAATTTAATCACCATCACCTTGCCTCCTTTAAGAGAGCGCCGTGATGATATTGTTGAAATTGCACAACACGTTTTGACTCAAGTTTCTCTGCGTTATGGCCTACCAACGGTCAATTTAAGCCAAGAAGCGCAACTGTGGCTCACAAAACAAAGGTGGCCGGGTAATATTAGGCAGCTTACACAAGCTATAGAACGTGCCGTTCTGGTCAACGATAATGATGAACTGACCGTGCAATCATTTACCGATTCAGAGCATATTAGTGCCCCTATAAATCCGACTTCCAAGGATCTTCTAGTAGGTAGTATGACCCTTGAAGAAATGGAAAAAAGCATGATCAAACAATCACTCACACAATACAGTAAAAACCTGACCCAAGTGGCCAATAGCCTAGGTTTAACGCGGCAAGCATTATATCGTCGCATGGAAAAATACGGGATTATAGTTTGATATTAAAACACCAAATTTATTTATTATTATTACTCTTTTTTGCTTCGCTCGCCGTTTTTGCAGGTTACTTTTATGCAAACGACGAACTTTGGATGTTTTACCTTTGTGAAGTGTTGATTTTTCTATTTATCCCACTGAGTTTTATGTTGGTAAATCGCGCGATGCTACCCATGAAATTTGTAGAAAGTAGTCAGCAGTTATTGGCCGAACAAGAATTGTCTAATCGAATTCCCAACAGCGGAGACAAGCAATTAGACGTTCTAGTTAGTTCTTACAACCGTATGTTAGAGCATTTACAGCAAGAGCAGTTAAAACTTGGTGAGCAACGCGGCTTTTTCGATAGATTGTTGCAGGCAACACCGACGGGAATCATCATTTTTGATTATGACTTAAAAGTGTCTAGTATTAACGCGGCGGCTTCTGGCATGTTGGCTATTTCAGAAGAAAAAGCCAAAGGGCTATCAATAACGCAACTCGATTCGTCATTAGCCCATGCTATCGTTAAACAGCAGCATGAATCATCAATTATCAACCTAGTCGACGGACGGCGCTTTCGAGTTCAGAATTCGCAGTTTTATGATCGCGGCTTTAAACGAAGTTTTATGCAATTAACTGAATTAACACAAGAGTTACATGACAGTGATCGTAACGCTTATGAAACTTTAATCCGTATGATAAGCCATGAATTAAACAATACCATCGGCGCCACTAATAGCTTATTGGAGGCTTGCCAAGACTATTTTTTACAGATGGACAGTGAAGACAGCGACGATTTTAGCAGCGCATTAAAAGTGGTTATTGACCGTAACTATAATTTATCAGCCTTTATGGGGCGCTTGGCCGATGTTGTTCAATTACCTGTGCCGCAATGTGAACCAACAAATATTGTTTCTTTAATAAACGCCACCAAGATCATGTTTAGCCAGCAATGCGCCAAGCGTAACATACGTTGGATAGGGCCTCTTGATACCTTGAATGTTATCGTTAACATTGATAGTCACCAATTTGAACAAGTACTGATTAATGTGGTGAAAAATGCTTACGAAGCCATCGAAGATGACGGAACTATCACGGTTAGTTTAGAAGAATTATCAGGTAAGGTAATACTAAGTATTGAAGACTCTGCTGGCACCTTAAGCGCCATTGATGAAAGCCATTTGTTTCAGCCTTTCTACACCAATAAATCCGATGGTCAAGGGGTTGGGTTAATGCTCAGTCGGGAAATTATTAATAATCATGGTTTTAAATACCGATTTGAATGTATAGCAGATCAGTGGACTCGGTTTATTATTGAAATGCCACTTCATTAACTTTCTAAATTAATCCTACTATTTAAAGCCAATGATGTGTGCTTGCCCCCCTCTAATCTAGAGGAGGGAAATACTAGTCAATAAAGATTAATTAACGTCAAATGTTTGTACACCATTAATGTCATCATCACTCTCCCATACTGCATAGCGAGGATTTTTGACATCATCTAAATACCATATTGCCATAACTAGTTTTTTTTTATCGTTTGCAACTGATAATGTACCCGTATAGTCATCATTAATAGAGGTACGTAATAAGCAACTGTTAT
>Ga0209395_1000691_pt1 | contig 48794 bp, 34 predicted proteins | sample GOMGulsemesocosm_3_FD_184635 | JGI IMG/M metagenome (GOLD analysis project Ga0209395, IMG submission 184635) | Methane-oxidizing microbial communities from mesocosms in the Gulf of Mexico - GOM9D Gulf of Mexico (SPAdes) (version 2) | ecosystem: Environmental > Aquatic > Marine > Cold seeps... | reverse complement strand
TATTTTTTTTACAGATCTTTTAGGGGAATAATGAAACATTATGAACAGCTAACTAAATCAATAATATCATTAAGATTCAACCGGTTAGTTTGAAAGCTGATTTTGCAGGGGTATAATGTGGGGTATCTAAGTTTCACCCATTTAATTATTTCAATAAAAACAATGCGATAACTACTACATGGGCGGCATGATGTAATAGAGTTTTAACTCTATTTTATGCAACTCTAATCATTTAAACGAAAGCCCGAATAGCAATATTCGGGCTTTTTTATTAATTGCTTATCAATATGCTAAAAACTTTTTTGTCATGTCTTAATTGTGCCCTAAGAGGAGTCTCAATATCTTCCCGCCTAAGATCTGCTTTAAGCTCATAGGTGCCTGTTGTGTATCATCTCAAACACTAAGCTTTTTCTACATTGAATATATTAAGAATTTATAATAATGATTAGGGCTAGATTTTGTATCGCTAAAGCCATAGTTCCTTGTTATAAATACTATCCTCTTAATTGCGATGTAATAGAAGCTTTAACTGACTGTTCATAGTCCCCAACTAAATCAAGACAAACATCCTTTGTACAGTAAGAAACAAATTTGAATTCTTCTCCACTTTTGCTTTTAGCTGCTATTTCATAGAGTGTATATGACTTAAACTTGATTTCATTAACATCAACTTCGGCTGAATTCTTCTCAAAATCAGCGACTATATCCACATCATTTAAACGAAAGTCCATATAGTAAATTCTATTACTTGCACTTTTGCAGGAATAGCCAATTGAGAATTTTTCTGGTTGTGATTTTAATCGCTGTAATTTTACTTGGGCTTCACAATTTATAGGTAAAGTTAATTTATCTGGAAGTATATTAACAACAACGCCTTTTTCAGCCATTGCAGATGAGTGAAAAGTAAAAAATAGTAATATTATGCCTAAAGTTTTCATTGAGTAATCCTTTGTATGTTAATTTTTGTTAAGATCTACAACCATTGGCTTACCGCCAAAACCATGTTTATTACACTTGGCCCGTACGATTACCTTAGTGATTTCTGTTGGTATTTTGATATTACATTGACTGCGTTTAAATGGTTGCTCATTATCATGAGGGTGATGAATTTCACGGTATCCAAGTTGGTTCCCCTCTAAATCTAGAATTTCCCACCTATCGGCATAATGTTCCCAACCTTGATCATTGTGTTGAACAGAAGTACCAAAACACCATGTACCGCTTGATTTCTGAGTAGCTAAAACATCTTTAACTTGAGCAAAATCTAAGGAGGAGGAATAAGTACCTATGTCAAATCTTGATGCGAATACAGGTGATGTAAGCATCGACAATATTAGTAGTAGTCTCATATAGCTCTCGTTGATTAATAGTTAGTTTCGATTTGGAATTTAACCTATTGATCATTGATAAGTCCTTAATCAAATATAAAAACTTCTAATTAAGGCTTAAGTTATTGAAATTAATGGCTATAAATCCATACTAGCAAGCTGTTCATCAGATTATGTTTTAGCTAAGTTGGTTAAAATTGATAAATACCATTATAAAAGTTATATTTTCAAAAGATTAAAGGTAAATGCAAACGTACTTAAGTTCATGTATTTATTCGAGTCGATAATACTTTGACTGCTTTGAGTGAGGCCGATTAAGAGAGCATTTTGAGTCTGATAAATTAAGAATATATTGAGTAGAAAATTCGAAGGCATAGAGCATGAGTAACTGACAAATTGACTAAATTCTATACCTTCACTTTACTGTTAGTTGAGTTTTAGCTGTTTGAGTAAAGCAATATAACTTGGTTCATCACTAAGTAATTTAAAAGCTGGCTCGATGCCCAATTTAAGTACTTGTAAATTTCGTTCAGTTACTAAAGTTTGCAATAACAAAATTGCTTTTTCCTTTTCACCAGCCCAAGCATAAATCTTTGCTTTATCATAGATATTAAAAGCAGAAGTTTTTTCAACAATGAAATTAAGCGCACTACTTCGCCCTCTCTCTTTCAGCAAAGTTATAAACTCATCAATGATATTTTGTTGTACCTTAAACTCTCTTAAAAACAACGGAGCATGACTTAGCAAAGCATTATCATTTCCACTCGCCAATGCATTCCAAGCATAAAGTGATTCTCGATAACCGGCAGAAATAATCGCAGCCTTATTCGCTACTTCTTTATCAGCCCCTTTATAGTCTCCACGGTAATATAAAGCGCGATAGGCTGTAACTTTGTTGTAAGCCAGCGGACTACTCGTCACCATATGCTTTGCCAGCAGTTCAGCTTTATCAAACTGCTCGGTAATTAATAAGTATTCAGCGTACCATTCTAAGATCATCAGGTCCTGATTATTTCGTTCAAAAGCCAATTGAAAAGCTTTACTCGCCGCTTGATAATCATAATCTTTATACAAATAGGTTAACGCCATCACCAACTGAACATAAGCAGGGTTAGGATCAACCTGTAAAGCCTTGGTGGCTAATTTACTCGCTTTATCAATATATTCAGCAGCTTGTTTACCCCCAGAATAGGATTTTGAAAAATAACTATGAGATAAATGCGCATAAGCTTCCGCATAATGAGGATAAAGATCGATAGCCTGCTGATAAGCATTCATTGCTTTTTTATCTTCACCTTTGTAATGAAAAAACTGAGCAAGCAAAAAGTTATCATAAGCTGCCGCAGGTATCTGACTTAACGTTGAATTGTCATTATTTGATGTAATCTGTTTCGATGACAGGTTTAACCGAGTGACTATTTCAGAGGCGAATTCAGCTTGTATTTCAAACAAATCTTTTAAGTTTCGCTGATAAGTTTCACTCCAAAGATGAACATCTTTAACAGCATTAATTAACTGTGCCGTCACCTGAATTTTATCACCTTCCAGTTGAACCGAGCCTTCCAATATCCACTCCACGTTTAATTGTTCAACCACTTCTTTTATTGAGACTTTCTCCATTTTATATTGCATAACGGATGCTCTAGAGGTCACTTGAAGATCCGGCTCTTGCACTAGTCGATTAATAATAGCCTCAGTTAAACCATCAGCAATATACTCACGATTTTTGACTGAAGAATAATAATCGAATGGTAAAACCGCTAGCCGAATAGGTTGATTCGAATCTGGAGTATCGACCTCGGGATTAAATTGAAACCAAAGTAGTATGGTAACAGCCAGTATTAGTAGAGTAGCGAACATCCAACTTAGTTTAATGCTACGACTATTTGAGGATATTGCTTTAACTGGCGCTATCAGTTGGTATCCTTTCCTAGGCAATGTTTTGATATATATAGGTGTTTTGAAATCATCACCTAAAGCTTTACGTAAGCTACTCATCGCAACATTAAGTACATCATCAGCTACTGCTTGGTTTTTCCATAACTGATCAAGCAGCTCATTTCTGGAAACTACACGTTCCCGATTATTCATCAAATAAACCAGTAATTGCATAACCTTTGAATCAAGGTCTCTGTGCTGATGTTTGTTTTGAATGCTTGAGCCATCAAGTTTAACCAGCCAATCACCCACCAAAAATGTATTTTCTTTCGACATTGCAATAGTTTATAAGGCGTAGAATGGTTCTCACCTTACCAAATATAGAGCGATACTGCATTAAATCTGCATCTAATTAGGTATTACAGCTCTTGTTTCTTTACTTGTTTTTTAAAATATTAAGACGGTCAATTTAGCATTTCACAATAACATCCTGTTTTCAAAGTTGCAGAAATATGAGTAACTAGTTCTATTGAATATATATCTGTAGAGGATCTGTTTTGGAAAGCGATGAAACTTTTTGAGATTTCAAATAAAAACATCATTTCATTAAATTTCAAATGGTTAGATAAACTACTTGGTTTGTAGGGGTATAAAGTGGGGTATCACTAATAATTCCCATACAGCTAATTCAATAAAAACAAATAGATAAATGCCACATGGGTGGCATGATGTAAACGTACTACCCAAGTACTAGCACTTCCTAAAAAGGCCCGTAAGCTTATAACTTACGGGCCTTTTTATTGATATCACTGACTACGTTTAATCACAATCATAATACAGTTGAATACGAGTGGTTTAGTAAATGTGAAAGAGCTAAATTCGTTTACTTACTGAGCTCGTACCTGTGTGATAACCTTTTTGCTTAATTAATTCGAATGCTTCTTTTAACCGCGCATTTTCTTGCATAATATCAATTTGGTTACGCATTAACTTATTACTCTCAATTATCTTACAATGCGTCCGAACTCTTGCTTGTACTAAAGGAGGATCAATAGGTTTAGTTATATAATCAACAGCTCCTAGATCTAGTCCCTGAACTATATGTTTGGTTTGGTCTAATGCTGATAAAAATATCACGGTAATATGCTGTGTTTTTGGATTTGCTTTTAATCGTCGACAAACTTCCATACCATCCATAACCGGCATCATTATATCTAAAAGTATCAAATCTGGTTGAGGTTCGAGCTGGCATATTTGTAATGCTTTTTCGCCAGAAGTTGCTGCTTTTACTTTGTAATCTTTACGTAAAATCTCACTGATCACTTGTAAATTATCTACAACATCATCAACAACTAAAATCTGTAACGGTTGCTGGTTATCTTTCTCGCTAGCTCTTTGGCTATTATTCTTTGTTAAACTAACTAGCTTATTAGTGGCACTGCTATTTTTTTCGAAGATTGCTTTAGATAAATGATTAACAAACTGCTTTTCAGAAAAAGGTTTTACAATATATTCAGCAACACCATATTTTATCGCTTCCAATACTCGTTCTTGATTTATCATTTCAGCAATCATCACAAAAGGTATTTTAGATGTTTTTGGACTCATGCTTGATTGCTTTAATAACTGCATGCCTTCATCTTTTGGTAATTGTGGCGCAGTGATTATCAAATGTATTTTTTGCTGAAATAAAATATTTAATGCATGAGCGCCGTTCGATGTATGCACAATATTGTTAAAGCCCATGGTAGCTAACATGCTAGTCGTTGTGCTTTGTATGTTCTCAATATTATCAACAAGTAACACGGTCAAGCCGCTGAATGAATTTTCTTGATTGGTATGGAGCTTTTCGATAGACATGGTTATCCGTTATTTTTATTTGAGCACATGTTCAGATTATTGATCAGCACGATTATAACTAAGTTACATGCATAGTGCATATACTTACTCTTTAATCATTATGAGATATTCAAATATTTAAAGTTGATTTAAAAGCGCTGATTGGTATCAATTTATTATTATTTTAATTCTTTGTAACTGGTTTGTTATGTTTAGAGACAAATATCAGTTATTCTTTTTACCGACATGCTTAAGTCAAAAGTAAATTGAAAAGCTAATTGATATTAGTGCCGTTTTTATTAAATTAATACATTTTAATGGCTTGCATTATTTTACATAGATCTAATAAGGAGTTCTTGGTGACTAAAATAGCGTTTGTGGTTGATGATGAACCTGCAAATATAGAGTTGATTAAAGGTTTAATGCCAAAGGGCGTCAAGGTAAAGGCAGCCTTGTCTGGTGAAATAGCATTAAAACAATTGTCAAAAAAAATGCCTGATATCGTTTTCCTTGATTTATTAATGCCACAAATGGATGGTTTTGAAACACTACAAGCGATAAGAGAACTACCTGGAGGAGACACTCTACCTGTATTAATTATTTCTGGTAATGCTAATGAAACGGATGTAGAGAAAGGCAAAACGTTGGGAGTAATAGGGCATTTAACAAAGCCTATTGATAGTAATAAGTTAGCCGTATTTTTAAATCAATACCTATAAAGGAGTGGTAGATATGCCGCAGAATATGAAAGCAACGGTCTTAATCGTTGATGATGCACCTGAAAATATTGATGTACTCACTGGCATTTTGCGGAAATATTACAAGGTTAAAGCGGCTCTTAATGGTGCCGCAGCAATTAATATTGCTAATAGTGAAAAAAAACCTGATTTAATTTTATTAGATGTTCTAATGCCTGGTATTGATGGTTACGAGGTATGTAAGAAACTAAAGGAAAATGTTGAAACGGCACATATCCCTATTATTTTTGTTACCGCCAAGTCAGAAATTAAAGACGAAGAATATGGTTTTACCCTAGGCGCGGTTGACTATATTACTAAACCTATCAGCCCTCCACTTGTTTTAGCCAGAGTAAAAACGCAGCTTGCAATGTATGACCAAGCACGTCATCTAGAAAAATTAGTACAAAAAAGAACGGCTGAATTAAATGAAACTAGAGTCGAAATTATTCGTCGTTTAGGTCGTGCTGCTGAATTTAAGGACAACGAAACCGGTATGCATGTCATTCGTATGAGTTGGTTTTCTCGTTTTCTGGCTGAACAAATTGGCAAATCAGAGCAGTGGTGTGATTTATTATATAATGCTGCCCCAATGCATGATATCGGAAAAATTGGTATTCCTGACAGGGTTTTACTGAAACCTGGCAAGCTCGATAATGAAGAGTGGGCCATTATGCAAAAACATGTCGAATATGGAGCTGAAATCATAGGCGATCATAGTTCTCCTTTATTGAAACTCGCTAAAGAAGTTGCCATTTTTCATCATGAGAAGTGGAATGGTAAAGGTTACCCAAAAGGGGTAAGTGGAAAAGACATCCCTCTTTCAGCGCGTATAGTTGCCATTGCAGATGTGTTTGACGCATTAACTAGTGAAAGGCCTTATAAAAAAGCATGGTCAGAAGAGCGAGCTATAGCATTATTACATGAAGAATCAGGTGAGCACTTTGAGCCGTATCTAGTTTCAGAATTTGTTAAATGCTTACCTAGAGTCAGAGAAATTCAGTCTCAATATCAGGATCATTTCGATGATGAATAAAGTACTTTCGTGATGTAAACAAGTTGGCTATTAAATACTAACTTATCAAGCCATTTATATAATTCGAATAAAAAAATAATAAAGGCGTAAAATGCACCTTCTCCATAAAAGCACTATTCGGTTGTGCAATAAAATAGCAAAGTTACTATCAATAACATTGATCATTCTTGGTTTGTTGACTCTATTTGGTTGGCATAGTGACAATGTTGTTTTGATACAAATCATTCCCCATTTTGATTTAATTACATATAACACAGCCTTACTATTCTTAACATCAGGTTTGGGCTTTTTGGCCAGCTACCATGGCATGCGTAAATCAGCCTTTTATAGTGGTTGTTTTATTCTGTTATTTTCAAGCATCACGGCTTTACAATACCTGTTTGATATTCAACTTGGTATTGATGAATTTCTTATGAGTGACTTTCTTGGTGCCAATGTACTCTTTCCAGGACGGATGAGTTTGAGCATTGCTTTGTCTTTTTTCTTAACCGGGATTTATCTTTGTTTAGCGTTTGTGAGTATTCCTCTTTCTATAAAGCCAACTCTTTCAGCGACTATTTTCTCATTAGCTTTTATTGCTTTTGTTGAGCATTTAATGAGAGTTGATATGAATACCGGCATGGAAATCTATAGCCAAATGGAAGTACATGTATCTTTTTCATTTTGTATCATTGCATTGATAATTATGCTCAAAGTATTAGTTAGCTTGATCAGCTCTACCAGTTTACGTTGCTTAATAAGTTCGTTAACAATCGGTGGTAGTACGATCACTATAATGCTTTGGCGGGCATATGAACAACAATATGCCTCGAAAGTTGAGCAACACTTTTTATTCACTACGACCTATGCAGGTGAAGCAATCCTTATCTTAGGTTTTTCAATCACTATATTAGCGGGTTACTTGATACATTTGCAGTCTGATAATGATAAAGCTCGTCAAAATAGAATTGCTATATATGCCAGTGTCTATTTTGGGACTATTTTGTCGTTGTTTTTGTTCCAAGTCGCTCATAATCAAGCGCAGAAAAGCATTCGTGTCGAGTTTATTTCGGTCGCAGATAAAAGAATAAGAGCACTAGAATTGGCCATTCAGCCATATTTTGAAAAGCTCTATATTGTTCAAACGGCACTGCACGCTAACCCCAATATAGACAAAAATCAATTTCGAGAAATAATGCAACGTTCTGCCGCTGAAAATGAGGGGATTATTGGTTTAGGTTGGGTACCTAAAGTTGCTGTCAGTAATGAGAAAATGATCAGCGAAACAGCCGATGAACTTGGTGGAGAAAATTTTGAAATATTCTCATTTGATGAGGCGGGTTATAAACGATTAACAAACAATGAAAAGAAAAAAGACGTTTACCCTCTTAAATATGCAGTTCCAATTCAAAAAAATAAAGACGTAATCGGACTCGATTTTTCAAGCATTTCAGATGTTCAACAGACGATGAATCGCTCATTTGTCAGTAATAGTCCGGCGATAACTAATCGTTTAAGTTTAGCTTATCCAGATAAAAATTATATTGCTATGGTATTGCCAATATATTCTACACATTTACCTCATGAATCAATAAAAGAAAGGAGCTTAGCATTAAAAGGCTATGCTGTTAGCATCATTGATGTTGATGCTATGGTGAACTTTGCGTTAAATAAATATACCTCAGTCGGCGGAATGCATATCACCTTTAAAGATTTAACCAATAACATAACATTACATTACCATGCATCTAGATCATCAAAAGCTCTACCAATGGAAGCATTGGTTGAGTTTAAAAGTTTACATTATAATCGCATATTAGATATTGGCGGTAATGAGTGGGAAATAGAAATTGTTGGGGCTGATCCTAATGCTTTTGCCGTTAATGAATTAGAAATAATTAGTATCCCATTGTTTATTTTTATTTTATCGCTATTTCTTTCATATTACTTAAGAAGTGCTCTGAATAAGCAAAAGCAGCGTGAGCGCTTGCTGAGTTATCAGGAAGCATTGCTTGATGCGCTGCCTAATCCCGTAAAGGTCTCGAACGAATCGTTAAATATTTATGCAGTTAATAAAAAATTCGAATCAGCGTTTGGCGTAAATCGTGCTGAGGTATTAGGTAAATCTTTACTGGACACTGATTTTTTTCCAAAAGAGTTACGTGAACAGTTTCACCAAGAAGATCAAAAGCTACTTGCCAACGGCGGTAGTTCTCATAATGAAATGAAGTTAACGTTCGCTGACGGCAGTGAGCGTGATGTGATGTATATGAGAACATCCTTTGAATTAGAAGGGCGTCCTCAAGGCATCATTAGCTCGGTTATAGATATCAGTACTTTAAAAATAGCGGAAAGAGAACTCTTTGATAATCAACGTCAACTCGAACTGGCGATGACTGGAGCTAATGCAGGATTATGGGATTGGGATTCAGAATGTAAACATCTAGATATCGGTGATATTTGGGCATCAATGCTTGGTTATAGCAAAATTGATTTACACCGTTTGTACGGTAACACCAATAATTACTGGCAACAGTTAGTCCATCCTGAAGATCTTGGTGAAATGCTTACTGCTTTAGATTTTCATATGCAAGGAAGAATAGACGTTTTTCGTGCAGAAGTAAGAATGAAAACAGATAAAGGTCAATGGAAATGGATACTCAGTGTTGGTAAGGCATTTGATCGTGATGAAAGTGGTTATGCTTCGCGTGTTATTGGTATCAACCTAGACATAAATGAAGCCAAAAATATGGAAAATGATTTATTAATGGCGAAAAACTCTGCTGAAGAAGCAACTCAAGCTAAATCAGACTTTCTTGCTAATATGTCTCATGAAATCCGTACGCCAATGAATGCAATAATAGGTATGAGTTATTTAGCATTAGAAACGGATCTCAATCATAAGCAGCGAAATTATGTTCAAAAAGTCCATCGTAGCGCGGAGTCTTTATTAGGTATTATTAATGATATTTTAGATTTCTCCAAAATCGAAGCAGGTAAGCTAGATATAGAAAACGTAGATTTTCGTTTAGAAGATGTCATGGATAATTTATCAAATCTAGTGGGATTAAAAGCAGAAGAAAAAGCGTTAGAATTGCATTTTGATGTATCAGCAGATGTACCTACAGCCCTAATAGGTGACCCATTACGCTTAGGACAAATATTGATTAACCTCGGTAACAACGCAGTTAAATTTACTGAAGAAGGTGGCGATGTTGTTATTAAAGTTGAATTAAAAGAGTTGCTTGATGAGCAAGTAAATGTGCATTTTTCTATTCGTGATACGGGTATAGGCATGACACCAGAGCAACAGGCTAAATTATTTCAATCATTCTCCCAAGCCGATAATTCAATTACCCGAAAATATGGAGGAACTGGCTTAGGACTTACGATTTCTAAAAAATTAACTGAATTAATGCAAGGAGAAATTTGGGTTGAGAGTGAAGCCGGTGTTGGCAGTACTTTCCACTTTACTGCGCAACTTGGTAAGCAACAAGGTGCTATATCTAAGCGACTGCCTGTAGAAGCAGATTTAGGTATATTACGGATTTTAATTGTTGATGATAATGCGACAGCGAGAGAAATTTTATCAACAATTTTGGCCGGTTTTGGTTTTCAGGTCGACCAAGCGAATACCGGTGATCAAGCGCTTGCCTTATTGAAAGGTGCCGATTTAAAAAAACCATACGATTTAGTCTTTATGGATTGGAAAATGCCGGGTAAAGATGGTGTTGAAACGACTAAAGAAATACAAAATAATCAACAGATTGAAAATGTACCAACAGTAATTATGGTAACTGCTTATGGCCGTGAGGAGCTATCAAATGCGGCAAATAAGATTGATGTAAGTGGCTTTTTGACTAAACCAGTAACTGCTTCAGGATTACTCGATTCTATTTTATTAGCGATGGGCAAAGATGTTGTTAGTGATCGCCATGTCGCAGAAAAAGATAACTTAGCTGAGGATGCTATTGATCAGTTGCAAGGTGTAAAGCTATTGCTCGTTGAAGATAACGAAATGAACCAAGAGCTGGCGATGGAATTACTAACCATGAATGGTTTGTCCGTTACCTTAGCTGAAAACGGTCAAGAAGCGCTTGATGAACTAACAAAACAGTCATTCGACGGTATCTTAATGGATTGTCAGATGCCAGTGATGGATGGTTACACAGCAACTAAAGCAATAAGATCACAAGCTAAATATGAATCTTTACCTATAATAGCAATGACAGCAAATGCGATGGCTGAAGATAAAGCGCGGGTGATTGCTTGTGGTATGAATGATCATATTGCTAAACCAATTAATGTTAATGGCATGTTTATCACTATGGCTAAATGGATAACTCCACAAGAGCCTAAGGCAAGAATGACAACTCAATCTGATTTACCAACAAATGACAGTAACCAAACACCTATACCTGATCTATTAGGCATAGATACCGAAGCCGGCTTAGCTGTTACTCAAAATAATAAAACCCTTTATTTAAAGTTATTAAAACGTTTTGCAGCTAGTTATCAAAATTTCGAACAACAATTTTTAGACGCGCTTCAAGATAGTGATGACAAGGCAGCGATACGATATGCCCATACACTCAAAGGAACGGCAGGAAATATTGGCGCAAAATCGATACAGAACTCAGCAAAACAATTAGAGAAAGCCTGTGAAGATGCGTTTGATGCAGGGATATTGAACGTTAATAGTGGCGCTAATGAAGAAATACAAAGCTTGTTGAAAAACGTAATACGAGATTTAGTGCCTGTCGTTGCAGAACTAAATAAATTATCTACTCCAGCCAAATCGGTAGTTCAATCACAAGTGCTAGATAGAGATAAAATCAAAACTATTTTTGCTGAATTGGAAGAGCTAATTGAAGATTTTGATACCGATGCTACTGATGCTGTAGAGCGACTTGAACCACTTTTCCAAGGTACTGAATATTCTCAGCAGCTGTTCCAACTGACTGAAGCTGTTGATGCATATGATTTCGATAAAGCTATGATAATTTTTGAAACGTTGAAATCCCAATTAGACCAGTGAACGTTGTAATTATTATTTTGACTTTAGAGTACATTTTATTGAGCAAAGGCTAACACTTCTTTTAAGCGTATATTAAATTAAGTAATCCCTTGCTCTAAAACAATTTTCCAATTACTTTAATGATGAGAGTAAATATTTTCTCTTGGTTTATTGTAAAGATTAATGAGGTTTTTTTGGATTACAAACAACTGTTAGAACCTATTGAAGGGGATAAACCTTCTGGGCGTTACCTAAAAGGGGAACGTGCACAATATCGAGCTTTACGTAATACGTTTAATGCTGCTCAATCTTCGTTTCGACGATTTGTTGAAACTCCTGACTCATCAAACGATGAAGAATTATTTGAAGAAAACCAAAAAAACTGGCTAGCAGTAAGTGATGCATGTTGGCAAACATTGACTGAAGAAAGTAAAGACATAGAGATTTACTGCTGGTGGGTTATGTCACTCGCGTTTCAAAGGGATTCTATTAATAAAATAGCCCTTAGTTTGGCGACACTGACGCCCTTTATTGAAACCTTTTGGCCTGATATAAATCCTTATTTACCCGATGAAAAACTAAAATCTTCCGACACCTCGGAGCAAGCATCTGAGCGTGCAGAACTGCAACTTAAACCTTTGATTCAATTATTAGGGGAAAGCAATGGCAGTGGTTTGTTATATATGCCATTACAAATGTTTGCATTAATAGGAGATGTTAATCTTACAAAATATCTATCTGCTACCAAGGCAGGCACGTTACCGGCGCTTAAAGCTAGAGCACAAAAAGATTTCCCCTCATATAAAGGGGAAGTCACTGAGTCAATTGAAGCCCTTGATTTAGCAATTAAGTCGATGGAGACGCTTGATATTTGGTTAAAGAGTAGGATGACAGAGTTGTCTTTCTCAGCTATTAGCACTCAATTTCTAAAAACAAATTTGTCTGATTGTTTACAAGCAATAAAATACTTAGTTGGAGATAGTTTTCAGCACTGGCCGCTTGAACATAAAGCTAAAGCTAAATCAGCACCGATTGAAAAAACGATTGATGAAAAAATCATGGATGAAAATATAGACGAAAATATGAGAAAGGAAGTTAACCAACAGACGTTAACAACTAACCATCGAACAGCTTTTGTTGAGACAGCGGTTATTGAAGGAGGTAAGCAGCCAATGAATAGAGATGCTGCTTTTCATCAATTACGTAATATAGCCGAGTATTTTTCTGAAAGTGAACCGCATAGCCCAGTGTCGTATTTACTAGAAAAAGCGATTCGATGGGGGTATATGTCTCTGCCAGAATTAATGGAAGAGTTAGTATCAGGTAATGATAAGGTCTTAGGTCAAATTAATCTGGTTACAGGTATCAGTGGAGAGAAAGCTAAACTCCCTGAAAACAACCTGACTGCTCCGACGAGCTATAACAACTCGACAGATGATAAAGTATCAGTTATAAATGATAAAGCTAATGATTCTAAGTCAACTACAAAGGTTTCAAGACCAGTAGATGGGGAGGTTTCCTCAGGTAATACTGTTAATTCTTCAAAGGATACTGAAAATGACGGGAATACAGAATTTAGTTGGTAAATTGTTATAACAGCATGGTTATTTCATTTTATTGCCTAGACCGAGAAGTTAATTAACCAAATCGGCTTATAAATTTTTTAGGAATCTTCACATTTATTCCTTATTTATTTATTACAATTTTATTTACCGATTTAAAGAGTAATATTTCATAGTCTTACACCAAGTAATTATATAAACACAACGAGGAATAAAATATGGCTTCAATTTACATGAGAATTGATGGAAATGACACAATTACAGGTTCAGCAACGGTAACGGATATCGGCGGTAAGAAAGGTTTCTTTGCTTTAGATTCGATGACATGGAGTGCCATGCGAAATGTATCAGTAGACATTGGTAATTCTGATAATAATGATGGCGGCATGGTTGCCCTTGGTGAAGTTCAATGCTCAAAACAGTTAGATGGCGCAAGTCCATTTTTGACAACTTTCTTATTTTCACCAGGTGAAAAAGGTAAAAAGATTGAGATCGTTTTTACTAAGCCAAATAGAGAAGGTAAAGGCTTGGTGCCTTATTTAATTCTAACGTTAGAAAGTGCACGTATGTCAAGCTATAACATTGCAGGCAGTGACGGTACTCAACCATCAGAAAATTTTTCAATGACCTACACAACAATTGCTTATACTTATTATAATGAAGAAGATGGTGGTAAAATAGCGAAAGCGGCTGAAGTGGCCTTCGATACACAAACAGCTGAAATAACTTCACAAGCCGATTTGAAATAATCATTATATAATGAAGGTAGGAATAAAATAATGGCATTAAATTCACAACATAAACGTGTAAGTAAAAATCGCGTTAGCATCACTTATGATGTTGAAACTAACGGTGCTTTAGAAACTAAAGAGCTACCTTTTGTTGTTGGTGTTCTAGGTGACTTTTCAGCAGATAGAGAAGATAAACCAGATGCAGCTGACCGAGAGTTTTTTCAAATAGATAAAGATAATTTTGATTCAGTTTTAAGCCGTGTTGGACCAGAGCTGAAAATGAAAGTTGACAATGTGCTGACTGATGATAATAGTCAAATCGAAGCTAACTTATCATTTTCATCGATGAAAGACTTTACACCTGAAGCCATTGTTGAAAAAGTTGATGTGCTTAAAAACTTAGTTGAAACACGTAATCAATTAAAAGTCTTACTCAGTAAAGCAGATCGTTCTCGTGATCTAGAGAAGCTGTTAAAAGAAGTGTTAACTAGTGCAGATACTATTAAGTCGTTATCTGATGAATTAGGTTTGAACTCGGGAGATGATGCATAATGAGCACTGAACAAGAACAAGCTGGTGCACCGGAAGGTGAAGCGCAAGATGTTAGCTTTTTAGATAGAGCAATTGCTGCAACCACACAAACTACTCCAGATGCGACTAAAGAATTAATTTCAACGTTAATGGACCAAGCTACAGACGGTACAATAACTTGGGATAAAAACTTAACCAAAACTATTGAAAATGCTATCGCGGCGATTGATGAGAAGCTTTCTAAACAATTATCTGCGGTTATGCAGCAAGATAAGTTTAAAAAACTTGAAGGCTCATGGCGTGGATTAAATAAACTTGTCCGCGAAAGTGAGTTAGGTACAAGCTTAAAAATTAAATTGGCTGACTACAATCGCGATGATATTTTAGAGCAGTTTGAAGATGCTCCTGCAATTGATCGCAGCCCATTATTTAATACTCTCTATCAAGGTGAGTACGGTACTGCTGGTGGTGAACCTTACGGTTTATTGTTAGGTGATTACCAATTTGATGCAAGCGATGAGAGTGTTTCTTTGTTACGTTATATGGGCGAAGTTGCTGCTGCTTGTCATGCTCCTTTTGTTGCGGCTGCCTCATCTAATATGTTTGAATTAGATAACTATGAAGTCTTTAATGAAGGTAAACCAATTGCACCTGCATTTGATTCACCCGCTTATGCTTCTTGGAATTCATTTAGAGAAAGTGATGATGCGCGTTATGTAACGTTAACATTACCTCAAACAATTGCTCGCCTACCTTACGGTCAAAAAGGTATTTCTACTAAATCTTTTGATTATGAAGAACTAGGTACTGACGCTGAAGGAAATCCAAAACCGACAGGTAATGACCAAATTGTTTGGTCTAATGCTGCATTTGAAATGGGTCTTAAAATGACTCAAGCATATACAGCGTCTGGCTGGTGTACCTCCATTCGTGGTTTGGAGAACGGTGGTAAAGTGGAGTCTCTACCTAACCTAACGTTTAAATCTGAAGCTGGTGATATTCAACAGCAATGTCCAACGGAAGTTAATTTAACTGACGAACGAGAGAAAGAATTAAGTGACTTAGGCTTTTTGCCATTAGTTCACTATAAAAATTCAGATTACGCGGTATTCATTGGTGGTCAAACAACGCAAAAGCCAAAAACTTATACGGACCCTGATGCAACATCTAATGCGGCAATTTCAGCACGCTTACCATTTATAATGGCAAGTAGCCGTATCGCGCATTATTTAAAAATAATGGGACGTGATAAATTAGGTTCAAACCTTGAAGCAGCGGATGTATCTCGTGATTTAAATACCTGGATCAGCCAGTTTACAAATCCAGGCGCTATCGGTAATGAACAACGAGCAAAAACACCTTTAGCAGAATCGGCTATTGAAGTTGTTGAGCAACCAGGTAAACCTGGTTCATTTTCAGCAATTGCCCATTTAAAGCCATGGTTACAAATGGAGTCACTAACGACTTCTGTTCGTATGGTAGCTAAGATCCCTGGGTAAAACTTAATAAAGCATTAAAGCGTAATTTAAGGTTATGCTTTAATGCTATTTAAGCAGACTAATTATTTTTTATCGTTGTTTGACGATTAGCAACTCTGTTATTCGTTTAAATAAGCTCGCAGTAGTCGTATTGTTTTGATCAGTAAAAAGAGCCGGTATAGTCTGACATAGCACCTATTTGGATTGCATTATAAAATCTCGTTTAATAAAGAAAAACATTTTACTCCTCCTTTTCAAAAGCAAATTTTTGCTTAACCAGATAATAAATAGACCCTAATAATAGTATGAAGATAAAAAATAATACTGTTTGGTTAACAAAGCTGAATACGTTAAATAGTGAAGACCCCCTATTTTTTCAAAAAGCGCTGTCACTGTTGGCTGAATTAGATCAGGGTTTAATATCATCACTGACAGCCGATACCTTCAAAGCCTTGCTCGTTACTCTTATTGCTGAGATTGATTCAACATTAAGTGATCAACTCTCTAAAATATTGCAACACTCTGAATTTTCTGCACTTGAAGCAAGATGGCGTGGTTTAAATAATTTGGTCAGGGTGCCATTTAATAAAAGCCGTATTAAAATAAAATGCCTTGATTTTGATTGGAACACAATATCGAATGATGTCAATTTATCAAGTAGTTTAAAACGTAGTCAGCTGTACAATAAAGTGGGTAATAAAGAGCTTAATACCTTGGGCGGAGAGCCTTTTGGCACTATTATTATTGACCATCAAGTCTCTGCTGAATTAACTGATTATAGTGATTATGATGATTTATATACCCTTGAGCTGTTAGGAGCGTTAGGGCAACTCTGTTTATGCCCTTTTATTTTATCACCCGATGAAAATTTTTTTGGTGAGGCAGGCGCAGAGTGGTTAACAGATACTCATCGTGTACAACGTGTTGTCGATGGACCTGATTATCAAAGTTGGCAAAAACTACGGGGTATGGCATCGAGTCGATTCATAGGCCTGGCAATGCCCAAGGTTAAGTTACGTTCTTTATATAAAAATCATGGTTGTGGTTTTTTGTTTAATGAAATATCACATGATAAAAAAAAGGGCCTTTATGGGCTGGCTCACTTTGCTTTTGTATCAACCATTGTTCGGGAATTTAATCGAATCAGTTGGTTTGGTTTTTTAAAGTCTCGTTGGAATGATCGATTACAAGGCGCGGTAATCAATTTACCTGACACCGGCATTCAACATGATTGGCATACACCTCAGCCGAATGTACGTCTATTCGGTAATATTGCCCAATTTTATGCCAAATTGGGTTTTATACCTTTAGCTCACAGCCCTTTAACAAAAAAATATTACTTTATGGACAACCACTCTGTTTGGTCAGGCCAAAATAATGGTGACGATAAAGTACTTTCTTTAATTCAAACGACATTAATTTGTTGTCGAATTGCTCATTATCTAAAAGTACAAATCCGTGATGTTTTAGGCAGTTTCCTCAATGCAAACGAATGCGAGCTACACCTGTCAAAATGGTTGAGTAAATATGTCTCTAATGTTTCATCAGCGAATGATGAAACATTGTCCAAGTACCCATTAAGAAGCGCTAAAGTTAGCGTTAAAGAGTCAGAGCATACTCCAGGAGAATTTTCTTGTGAGGTCTATTTACAACCGCAATATCAGTTTGACATGTTCGCTGGACAAATCCTTCTTACCACAGAGTTAGGAGAAGGAGCTTAATGGTTTTTATTAAAACGTTCTTAAAAGAATTGCGTTCAAGTGATGAATCGCATTTAGTAACTTCTATTAAATATAATTTAAAACAATTACTTGAGAGCGAAGCGCCGCTTCTTATTTTAGATCCCCATTTAGTTGAGTCACAGCACTCTATTTTTTCTTTTGGCGTTGAAGATATTCAAAGTTTAAATTATCAAATGGGAAAAAATATCTTCACTTCACGAATAAAGGCATTAATTGCCAGTTTTGAGCACAGAATCGAAAATGTCGAAGTAGGCATTTTAGTCGATGATAATAAAAGTAATACCATACGATTTACAATTTCTGGGGACTTAGTTGATGGACAAGCATTTCAATTGAATAGTAAATTAAATATAAGTGACTTTAGCGTTTCGATGGAGAATGAAATTGTCTGAATTACTCAATCGTTATTTTGAGCGCGAATTGTCATTAATAAGACGATCTGGCGATAATTTTAAAACTAATCATGCTGATGCAGCAAATAGTATGCATTTAAATGAAAAGCATTATGAAGATCCAAACATTACTCGCTTATTAGAGTCAGTTGCTTTATTAAGTGCCAAAAATGAAATGAAGTTAGACCAACAGTTACCTCACATTTCAAATGCGGTGTCTTCGGTCTTGTATCCTTCTTTTAATCAGCTCATGCCTTCAGTAATGAGTGTTAAATTTGAAGCGGATTGTAATGCTTTTGTCGAGCCAGCAAATATTTCAAATAATGAAGAAGTTAAAGTTAACAATCAAAATGGTGAGATATGCCAGTTTAAATTTTGTAATGATACTTTATTCTCACCATTAACACTTAATGATGTTAGTGCGAGATACGCACCTTTTCCTTTTGATTTACCGATAAAACATGATGCTAATGCGGTTATACAGTTAAAAATCAATACTAATGATCCTGATGCGATGATCTCAAAGATCATGCCTGACTCTTTAAGTTTATATCTTAATGGTTTTGGTGAGGGAGCAACGGCTTTAATTGAATTACTACTTTCGCAATTATTATTTATCTCGGTTTCGGATGCTAATTTTACCCAAAAAATATTACTAGATAAGTCATGCTTTAAACCTCGCTGTCTTGATGCGGACTTTAATGTACTCGACAAAAAAGCAAATGAATTCAGTGCTTATCAAATGTTATTGGAATATTTGAATTATGCTGAAAAGAGAAAGTATTTTCACCTTGAAGGGCTGCATAATGCATGTTTAGCGCTTAACACTAATGAAGTGGTGCTAAGTTTCTTTGTAAAGGATATTCCTACAGAATATATAGGTTTATTTGACCGCAGTATTTTTCAACTAAACACAGCCCTAGTCGTAAACCAATTTACTCACCGGGCTGAACCTATATATTACTCACATCAACAGTTATCGGTTCCGATAAACCCTGATGTCAGTAACCAAGAAAGTAATATAGAAATTATTGCCGTCGAAAATGTTAAAGAAGTTAAACCCGATGGTGAGTATCCCTTAAAGCCATTGTTTGCGAAACGTTATTTTGACCAAGACCATGCTTTACTTTGGTTTAGTGAAAGTCATATCAATCGTGATAGGAAGTTTCAACACCATTTATCGATAAGCTTTGATCCCGAAAACAAGAGTCAATATGAGACCAGTCAGCAACATTTATTATCTACGGAACTCGTGTGTTGTAATGGTCGTTCACCGAGTTCAATTACGGCAGGGAATGAAGCTAAGTTCTCTGGTTCCATTGAACTAGCCGGAAAACTCGTCGCACACAATATTCCAACCGTACCACTTTATCCCAATGAGTCTCAGCAGTTACATTGGTATCTTATCGAGTTATTAAGTACTAACTTTAGTTCTTTGATCAACGTTAATGACCCAGCTGAAAAGCTAAGAAACTTATTATCGGTTTTTAGTCGTTCTTCTCAGCAAAAAGAACTCGCGGGGGCAATTCAAAAAGTTGAATATCAACAGAAAGTTGCACGTGTTTTTATTGATGGTGTGAACATATTTACCTCTGGCACACTAATCAAGGTTGATGTGGCTATTTTTGATCATTCAAATTCGGTTAATGTCTGGCTTTTCATCCACCTATTGAACCAATTTTTTGCACTATTTTGTAGTTTTGATCGTTTTGTGGAACTAGAGGTGACGCTAGTGACAGATAAAGGTAGAGAAGTTATACAGTTTGATAAAACTCATGGCACTCAACAGTGTCTATAATGCAACAAGCTTCTTTAATAGAGCAAGTGCAGAAAGCACCGGAAGACTTTGATTTAGTACAGTTAGTCCGAGTGCTTAATCGTCATTTTTCAAAAGTAGCTCAACCTTTCGAATTAATAATCGAAGCTGATCCTATGCCTAATAATATTGAGGCTGAAATTAGTGATTTTGATTTAATTGGTCAAAAAGCAATTATCTCTAGCAGTAAAACATCACTAACATCGGGCTACAGCGTTGTTCCAATTTATATCTATGAAGAGCTTTTAACCGCATTTCATGATGAACGATATGCGCTAGCCGATTTTCTTAATATTTTTAATGATCGCTACTTTAAGTTGTATGTTCGTACCGTAGAGAAAACTCATTTATTATTAACAGATGAAATTGATCGATACTTAAATAGCGCTACTTTCCAACAGAAGCATCACAAAAAATCACAAGTGCAACTGGCTAGTTGTCTTGCTCAATTATCGGCTTTACCTGATGACTTAGCCGTTAAGAATTGGCTAGGTTATAGCCTGATTTTGGGCAGTCCCAATCGCTCTTTAGATGATTTACAACAAGTGATAGCTGACTATTTTTCGTTAAAAGTGAGTATTGATAGTGGTCAATTAAACAAATATAAACTTGACCAAGAAAACTGGACACGTTTGGGCGCTAAAAAATCGTTAAACAATCAAATTGGCAATGGTCAGATTTTACAGCAAAATAATCAATTAGGCCGAGGATTTTTGTTGGGTCAACGCTGCTGGTTATCTAAACAAAGAGTTAATATAACGTTAGAAGCTAAGTCACAGGAGCATCTAAAATTTTTGGTCGATGAGACAGCTTGGTCCCGAGAGTTAGCTAGCATGACTCGTAGCTACTTACGTGATAAAACCGAAATTGCTATTTATTTAAAAGCGCCAGACAGTTGGTTTCAGAGTATTCAACTCTCAACTGATATCGAAAAAACTGTCCGTTTAGGACGCGGCTTTCACTTACAAAATTCGCAACAGAATAAACCTGTTGTTTATCTGAACCACCTAGTTAAGGATTAAAACTATGTCTCAAGTAAACTTACCTAACTTAATCGCGAAGTTAGACTCTGATACAAAACGGGCTTTAGAGCTTGCTGCAGGGGATGCGATGAACTCACATTGTCCATCTATTGAATTAGAGCATTGGTTGTTGCAAATAATATATAAACCAGCACCAGAGTTAATTGAATTTTTTGCAAAACAGAAAATAGAGACCGCTGCGGTTATTAAAGAGCTCTCTGCCAAGTTAACAAAATTAAGTAAGGGCTTTGAAGGGCAGCCAAGCTTGAGTGGCAACTTAACGGAGTTGGTAAAATCAGCATGGTTAATTGCCACCGTTGATTTCTCACATAGTCAATTAACCCCCTTGCATTTAATCTTAGCTAGCCAACAAATTAGTGAATTAGGCGTAAAAGCCCTTTCACTAAAAAGTTTAGAGAACCTCTCAGAGTCAGCATTACGTAACCAAATATCACAATTAAAAGTAGCACAAACAGGCACGCAGTCTGTTGGCGCTCGTACTACAGGGGTTAGTTCAGGTGATGCTTTAGCAAAATATACCACCAATTTAACGCAAGCAGCACGCGATGGTGAGTTGGATAATGTACTAGGTCGCAATCAAGAAGTTAGAATGGCGATTGATATTCTGTGTCGTAAGAGACAAAACAACCCAATTTTTGTTGGAGAGCCTGGCGTAGGTAAAACAGCAGTAGTAGAAGGATTGGCTATTAAAGTAGCGCAAGGCGAAGTACCTGCGATAATCAAAGATATTGAAATTCATAGTTTAGATTTAGGTTTATTACAAGCCGGCGCGAGTGTTAAAGGTGAGTTTGAAAATCGCCTTAAAGATGTCATCAGTGAAGTTAAAAACTCAGAGAAGCCGATTGTTGTCTTTATCGATGAAGCGCATACCTTAATTGGCGCAGGTGGTGCTGAAGGACAAAATGATGCGGCTAACTTACTTAAACCTGCACTTGCTCGTGGTGAATTTAGAACGTTAGCCGCAACAACCTGGGATGAATATAAAAAGTATTTTGAGAAAGACCCCGCGTTAACACGTCGTTTCCAAGTGGTTAAGATTGAAGAGCCTAGCGCTACCGATGCACTGCAGATGTTACGAGGTGTAGCTGAGTCATTGCAAGCACATCACAAAGTCTATATTCGAGAATCAGCTGTTGAAGCCGCGGTTAATTTGTCTATTCGTTATTTACCGGCGCGTATGTTGCCTGATAAAGCTATTAGTCTTCTCGATACCAGTTGTGCCCGTATCGCTTTGACACAAGGTGCAAAGCCTGAGTCTATTGAAAGCCTAGAGCAAAATTTACAATACATGCACAACGAGCTTGAAGTTATGCAAAGAGAATCATCAGTATTCGATGATGTTATATTCGAAGTGGAAACGCTAACGAGTAAAATAACCAAAGCTGAAGACGAACTTGAACTGTTAAATACTCGATGGGCAAAAGAGTTAGCGTTAGTTGAGATAGTGTTGGCATTACAAGCACAAGTGACAGAAAATTTAGCCAATGATGTTGAAGATAAAGTTAAACATAGCGAATTGAATAAAAAACTTGCTGAGTTAGAAACATTACAAGCAGGCGAGCCATTGGTGAATGCAATGGTTGATGATATTACTATCGCCCAAGTTATTGCTTCATGGACAGGTATCCCAATTGGCAATATGTTAAGTGATGAAGTTAAGAAGCTACTCACTATTGAAGAAAACTTACACAAGCGCGTTATTGGTCAAAGCACAGCGATTAGTGAGTTAGCGAAAAGTATTCGTATTTCTCGAGCTGGATTAACCGATAGTCGAAAACCTATCGGTGTGTTTTTAATGTGTGGACCCAGTGGTGTTGGTAAAACAGAAACCGCAGTAGCATTGACGGATTTATTATATGGCGGCAGTAATGATATGACCGTGATAAATATGACTGAATTTAAAGAAGAACATAAGATTTCAATGTTGCTCGGTGCACCTGCAGGTTATGTTGGTTTTGGTAAAGGCGGTGTGCTGACAGAAGCGGTACGTCGTAATCCATATTCAGTGTTACTGTTAGATGAAATGGAAAAAGCTCACCCAGGTGTACATGACTTGTTTTATCAAATTTTTGATAAAGGCTGTATTGCCGATAGTGAAGGTCGAAATGTCGATTTTCGAAATACTATTATCATTATGACGTCTAATGCCGCTGACCAAGCTATTTGTGATGTTTGTGATGCGAATGAGGAACGCCTACCAAATGAAGAGCTGGTTGAAGAAATTAGACCCGCATTACAGCAATATTTCAAACCAGCCTTTTTAGGCAGAGCAACTGTGGTACCTTATTATCCATTGAATGATGAAGAGCTAAGTAAAATCTGTGAAATAGCGCTTAACCGAATACGTAAAAAATTAGTTGAACAATACAAAGCAAATTTTGATTATGACCAAGAGTTTATTAATTACGTGGTCAATAAAAATAATGATCCAACAACAGGTGCTCGTGGTATTGAGCAGATTATTAACCGTTCGTTAATGCCAAGATTAGCAGAGCAATGTATTACCTTGTTAAGTGAAGGCAAAGAAATTAACTCGGTGAATGTGAAATGTATCGATGGTAATGATTTTGAAGTGAATATTGCATCATAACGGATATTTTTAGTAAAATGAGCTACCTAGGTAGCTCATTATTATAAAGGTTAGCAGTAAAAAAATGTCAATAACAATACAGTTAACTGAAATACCGATAAATGAAAGTGTGCCAAATCGTATAGTTACCTTAGCTAAAACGGGCGGTAATTTTGGTTCAGCGTTTGACTGTGATATTCAGTTACCTGATCGTAGTGGGCAAGTAGCCGCAAAACATGGTTGCTTTGTTGCTAATAAAGATAAAATGATGATACATGCTTATTCAGGGCTAAGTATCACCATCCAAGGAACTCCGTTAGCGCCAGGTAAAAGTGCGACGATAGAAGACGGCACTATCATTGGTATCGCTGATTATATTATGCTAGTGAGTGTTGTAGCGAATATTGATAGTGAACAAGAAGACAACGATTTAGCAATAAAGCCAGATCAAAATTATCAAGCCTATTTTTCCCATAGCAGTCTTGATGATGATGATTTAGAAGATACTATTGCAATGATTGATGATAATGACAGTATGATAAAAGGGCAAACAATGACACAAGATAAAACACCACACTTTGCTGCTAGTGGCGTATTTTCTGATGATCCTTTTGAAGATGATCCATTTAAAGATGAAGATATTTCTTTTAATGTAAATGGACAAACGTCTTTAGAAGAAAATATATTTGCTGAGGAAGCCGAAAGTATTGAAATGTTTATTGCACAAGAAAGTGATGACGATGATGCCGAAGTGATTTTGATGAACAAAAACCTTATTAAGACCGCGGATCAGGGGATAAATCATGCTAACGAAGATAAGAGTCAGGAAATAAAACAATTAGTTAGTTTGTTAGAGAATCAAATAGTTAATAACAATGATCAGCAAAGTAAAATTTTTCAGGCAATTGATAAAACATTGACAACTTTTATTAATGAATTCTCACCAGCGCACCTTGAAGATGTTTTTGATGATTTCGGCACGCCTTTTTTTGTACAAAAAGAGAAGCAATATTGGCGTTCTTACCGTAAATCATTTAGCCGCCGTCTAGATAAAGGTGAATATCATCGTATGTTCAAAGCCTTATTGTTAGAAAATATGCAAGGTAACAGTACAATGAATAAAGATAATAAGGATGGTAATGATTAAACAATTAATATCTTTATTATTATTCGTTTCACTGTTTCTACTGACTGTAACGTTGTCAGCATGTAGTTCTTCTAGTGAAGAACAAGAGCCTATTGAAATAAAGCTGTTGCTCAAAGCTGGCGACAATATTAACCCTTCTCAAGTGAGTAAAAGAAACCCTGTTGTTGTTAACCTCTATCAATTGAAAGGCATAGATACTTTTAAATCTTCAGAGATACTTGATTTGTACGAAAAAGATATCTCAATTCTTGCTGATGATTTAGTGAACAAACAAGTTATTGGCAGTGTACTTCCACAAGAACAACGAGCTGTGCCCTTAGCTATAGCTCAAGGGACTAAATATTTAGCCGTATTTGTTCAATTTTCCAATTACTCTCAAGCTAAAGCTAAAGCATGGTTAGAGGTGAAGGAAATCGATGATATAGAACAGATAAATATTTCAATTGATTCATTAACCGTTAATATTGAACCGGTTATCGAAGAAAGTTTTTGGTCATGGTAATTATTTTGGAGAAGTCACTTGGATTTAGCTAAACAAGTTGTTTGGAAAGAAGGCATTTTTATATCTCCACAACATTTTCAGCAACAAGCTATACATAATAAATCGTATATTCAGAATTATACGAGTACACAGGGATACACTGATCATTTTGGTTTAAGTGATATTACCCTAAATACTGACTTACTAAAAATTGGTAAGATAGCAGTAACTAACTGTAGAGGTTTATTTCCTGATGGCTATTATTTTAATTTAACTGAAGAAATAGTTATTGATGTGCCAACAGATGGTGTTGAGAGGAATGTATACCTCTCTTTGCCTATCGCTCTACAAGGTTCGGCAGCTTTTGCCCAAGAAAGTGCTCAGAATACACGTTATGTTTGTCAAACTGTGACCAGTTATGATAACGCTTCATTTCAGAACGATAGTATTGAGCTTGAAGTGGCGCGCGATAACATTAGTTTATCTATTGGAAAGCAGGACATGGCTGGGTTTGTTTCATTCCCTATTGCCCGTATTTTAGAAACAAGAGAAACCGGCGAAGTGATTTTTGATAAGAGCTTTATTCCAGCTTGTATTCACTTTCAAGCGTCCGTCTACTTATACGATAAAGTCAAAATGCTGCAAAGCTTAATAAAAACGCGAGCCCATGAAGTACAAAAACGCATTGCCATTGGTCAAGATAGTAAGAGTGACCCGACGCTATACAAAGACTACTTATGGCTTCAAACACTCAACAGATGGTTACCGTGGAGTGATTGGGTACAACAAGATTTACAATATACCACTCATCAACTATATCGTGATTTAACGACGTTTTCTGCCGAATTATCAGGGTTAGTGCCTGAATTACCCTGTCAATTCAGCATGTTAAAATATGATGAGCTTTATCAAATTTTTAGCCCTATTTTCATGAAATTGCATGAACAACTAAGTATGGTCTTGCAAGACTCTGTTAATATTTATGACTGGGATGATAAATTATTCGAAAAACGCCGCTTACTTCGCACCATAATCAATAATCCTGATAATATGATGAGTCGTCGGTTTGTTATCAGTGCGGAATCATCAATGAATTCAGATGATATTGTGAGACTATTACCACAGGCGGCAACATTAGCAGGTAATACTAATATTGTTGAATTAGTTCGTAATGCTATGTCTGGTGTAGAGTTACAGCACCTTATCGTTGCACCTCATGAATTAAAACCAAAAAATACGGCAAGTTACTTTGAAGTCAATATTAAAAATGAACTATGGATTGATATGTTGAATAAGGGTGAGGCGTTAAATTTACATATAGATAACAGGATCTCCGATCTAACCGTTACCTTATACGCACTTTAATTGGGTTAATTTACATAAATGTCAGCTGCTCCGCTAAATACAACGACAATAAATTTTCGTGATACTGTCATGGGTAATCAAGAGATTTTTGATTATTCAGATAACCAACTTTATGATCTTAGTATTCCCTTATTGTCGATATTACTCACACTAGAGCGGCTACCTAAACCTGATAACCTACCTGTTTTTAAAAGCTTATTGAAACAGCATATTGTCGATTTGAGCGAACAGGGCAAGAAATTAGAATACCCATCAGCCGTTATCGATAAGCTTTGCTGTTTACATTGTATCGTTTTAGATGAGTTTATAATTCATAGTAACTGGGGCATAAGTGCCGGCTGGGAAAATAATACCTTATTGAGTGAGTTATTTAACCTACCAAGTGGTGGCGATTTGTTTTTTACTATTACCGAAAAAGCAATGCGCCAATCGGGTAAAATGATAGATCTATTAACCGTTATTTATATCTTCTTGCAGATGGGGTTTAAAGGGCGTTACCGTTCTCGTCAATCGGAAAAAATAGGCATCATGATTAAAGAAATTAGTTCTGTGATCATTGATAATAAAAGCGCGCCTAAAGTGGTAATGCAAGAAAGCCCGGTGAACAAAGGATTACTTCTTAGTAGTCGTGGCTACTTTCCCTTTACTTTAATGGTAATGGTCTTATTAGTACTTGTAGTGATATTTTTTGATTATTGGTTTAAAGAGACTTATTCAGCAAGAAGTCGTGAGGTACGAGAATTAAACCAAATTACTGCAAGTTACAGTGATAAAGAAGAAAAGCCTCGTTTATCTAGCATTGATGATAGCCAAACAGAGTCGTCAACCAGCGACCAAAAGAGTAAAGTTAACGCTGAAAATCAACAAAGTGAACTTGATAAATCAAGCCAGATTTCAGCACTTTATCGGGTACAATTAAATTCATTTTCTGCTCGAGTTAACGCGAAAAACTTTCTGAAAAAAATTAATAATAATGCTTATGATTTATCAATAAAACAGGTCGGGAAATATTATATTGTCTATAGTCTTGCGAGTTCAGAATTAGCAGCAGAGCAGCAACAGCACTATTACCAGAAAACCTATCAACTCTCTACGATTGTTTTCTCGCTTGATAACATGAGTGAACACGTATTATGACTATTACCCTGACTAAACGACACCTAATTACCACGTTATTTATTTTGTTATTTTGTGGATTCAGTTTTTCGTGGTACATGTTGCCCAATTTTTCTTGGTTATTTGGGCCGGCAATGGCCTTAACAGTGATCACAGCGATTACTTTATGGCTTACCAATCGAGAAGAGGATGAAGTAAAACAGAGGAAGAACCTTGAAAAACAAGACAAGCTAACTATTAAAAAGTTATTTAGCTCTCTACTGCGAGAGTTGAAAGACAGAGGACAATATAAGCAAAAGTATCGTTTACCTTGGTATTTATTTGTCAGCCACAATACTCAAGTGGACAGCGCTGTATTAAGTCAAATGGGTTTTAAGCATAGTTCAGCCATCAATATTGATAGTGAGTTGGCAGTGCAAATTTGGTTGAAGAATAATGCCGTGATGATAGCAATAAAGCTATCAGAAGATGATCTCAGAGGACTTAACTGCACTAAACTATTATTGCGTAAGGTCAAAAGTTTCAGGCCTCGACAAGCATTAAATGGTATTTTACTTAGTCAATCTATTGAACAATTACTCAAACAAGATAAAAGTAATAATCAGCAATTGGCTAATAATAGTCGCTTTGTGATCGATGATGCACAAAAACTGTGTGGTCAAAAGTTACCGCTTTATGTGTTATTTAATCAAATGGCTAATTTAGCTGATTTTTCTCAGTTCTTCTCCTCACTAGAAGAAAATCAGTTAGATGGTTGTTTTGGTGCACTTAATAATAAACCTTCTCAAGCAGAGCCCTTTACCCTGTCTTGGTTCAATAATGCCTTTGATGACCTTTGCCAGCGAATGGGAAGCGCCGTGGTCTTTGCTATTGATAATCAATTAAACGAAAGTTTTAGACGTTCAGTTATTGCCGCTCCAGTACAATTTAGGCAGGTAAAAGGTGATTTAAGTAGCTATTTATCAGAGCTACTACTACCTAAAACCTCATCTGATGAGTATCAATTTAGAGGAGTGTTTTTTACTAATACAGAAAATAATACGACAGTTATTGATCCTTTAACTAAGCAAATGGCCTACCAACTAGATCACTGTGAAATGGTGGTACCTAATGGGGCAAACATGTCCCATAGCATTTTTATTGCTGAACTTTTTAATCGTTTTATCCGACCTGAAGCGGGTATGGCTCAGGTAAATAAAGTGCGTAAGCGGCTTCATATTGCTTTCCAAGTGAGCTATGTTGTATTTATTTTGTCAATGCTTGGCTTAACGGCGGGACTGTTTAAAGTCAATTTTGATTATTATCAATCACTCAATGCTAATACGTTAATTCAGCTTGATGATTATAAAAAAGGCGTACAAAACTCCCCTTATCAAAGTGATCGTTTAGCTGATAACGTCAATAATCTTCGCCTTCTAGAAAAAATTTACCGCAACTATAAAAGACCAACACCTTCTTATATAACTCAATTAGTTCCTAACCCAAGCTTATTCAAAGCGCTTGAAAAAACTTATCATACTGAGTTATTGAACGTATTAGTTCCTTCGTTAGTTAGTGATATTGAAGCAAGGCTTCACTCTAATCAACAATCGGGTAATATTTTACAAACTGCGAATGTACTGAGTTTAGCCAAATCATTGCAGAGCCACAGTCGCGAAGATTGGTTAGCGCTAAAAAAATATTATCAGCAGGCTTTTGAAATTAATAGCAGTGTTGATAAAACATTGGTTAGTGATTTAATGGTTTTGATGGATGACCTGTATTTATTGGGGATATCTAAAGTAGAAGTTAATCAAAAGCTTGTTGATAATTCTGAGTCAATGTTGAATACAGTTAACCGCAGTCAGGTGATTTTTAATTATATTAAAAGTTTACCTCAGTTCTCTAAGGTGGTTGATATTGAAGATGAACTAGGCACTAATTTTTTTCAGTTATATCAAGTAAAAGATAGTTCAATGTTACACGTCCCGACTATCTACACTCCTCAAGGTTATTCAACATTAAATCTTAATGAAAATTCACCGTTAATAAAGGATTTGATCACCGGAAACAAATCACTGTTAGGTGAGCAATTAAACGAGTTTGAAGTCAATAATTTAGTCCAGCAGTTACAACGTATCTATCAACGAGCATACATAAATTATTGGTTAGCATTTATTGATAACCTTTCATTTAAGCCTATATCAAAACTTGGTGTAAGTTATTCTTTGAATTTGTTAACAACCAATAAAGATGCTCCTTTAAGCCAGTTATATGATGTCATTGGCTACTACACTCATCCGAGTTTACAGACTGTAATTTCACAGGGGAAAAAAGAAAGTAGCACAGATAAGAAGACAGACAAAAAGGCGACATCATTACTTGATATGAAACCTGATGCTGTAATGCCAAGTGCAGACCAACGATTGATGGAAAAAGCTATTCAAGCGAAGTTTTCCGTTTATCATGACTTTATAAAAGCGGATGAAAAGGGAATAAGTAAATTATCAAATTTAGTCTCTCATTTTACTAAGGTCAAAAAGTGGCTTGATAAATCCAAGAAAAGCAATGAGGTAGATGTTGAGTATTTCCAACAATTATCTTCTGTGGATAAAGACCAAAGTTTATATCAATTAAGTGAAACCATGGTTGAGATTGAGCTACTTGATGATTACAAAGGTGAATTGATCAACTTCATCAGTAGAGATATTCGTCAAGGCGTGGTTAGTCATTTAGAAAAGCAATGGCAGCAACAAATTAGACTTCCTTTTTCAACTCTCTTTGGGAATAAATTTCCCTTTAATACAAGCAGTGAATTGAGTGTAACTTTAAAAGAATTCAATCGTTATTTTAAAGTAGATGGAATATTTGATAAATATACCACCAAGTTATTTTCCAGTTTTAAACAGGTAGAAGGGCAACTTTTTCTCAATAACTTCATCCCTAATGAAGCTATTTATGTGACCAGTGAAACGTTGAGCCAGTTAGCGAGGTTAGCTGAAATTAGGCAGGTTCTTTACCGAGAAGGACAAAGCCAAATATCAATTCCTTTTAAAGTGAATGTGAAGTCAATGTCAGCAAGTTTGCTCAAGTTTGAAATCTTTTCACAAAGAACTTTGATGAGTTACCAGCACGGTCCTAAATTATGGCAGGATTTTGTTTGGCCGGACTTAACAAATCAAAGCGAATTATTAGCTATATTTACTGATACTCAAAAGCAAAAAAATACTATTAGCTACACAGGTGAGTGGGCGTGGCTGAAGTTGATTTACCAAAACCATCAAGGCAGTCAAAGTCAAACCGAGATAGCTCTTGGTCAAAAGGATAAGGGTATAAGATTAGTACTACGTGTTGATAGTGATCAAAATCCATTGTCACCGTTATTTTTCAGCCAATTTTCGCCACCTAAACAACTGCTAAAATCTCAATAATTATTTTTTAATTATCCCCCATCCAATGTAGGGGGAGAAGTAACTAGATTTACTTTAACGTTATCGTAGCAATCAATGTTAGCCAATCAAGACAGTAGGCATACCAGCAACAACGGTACCACCATGCGCGCTGCTATCTCCCATTCGAATCGCAGGCTTAGAGCCAATTAGAACCGTCGTACTACCCATGATTAAACTATCCGGTGGACCAACGCAAACACAGCTATCTCCCATGACAGAAGCAGGCATACTGCCAATAAGTACTGTTGGACAGCCTGGACCTACTATTGGGCCGCCAACATGTGGGATAGGAGGAACGGCTGGAGTTTGCATTGGACAAACATGCATATCAGTAAGTCTAGCGGCAGGTAATCCCATTATTTTTCCTCATTCATGGTAAGTAACTTGATTTGTAATGGTGAACCATGCGCAATGTTTAACCCTTGCTCTATGACCTGGAGGTAGAATTTTTCGTAACCTATATCACCCTCTTTCCAAGCGGGTACTGCAGCAGATACCGAGATAGCCGCGGCAATGGCATGCGCATATAAAAAAGCGGGCGGCATTACTGCAGGAAGTTCAGGTGCAACTATACTGCCTGTTCCAGACCAATAAACGGCTTTTGCTACCCAAGCCGGAGCAACTTCCAAACCAATTCTATCACCAAGTTGATTGGCACGTATTCTATGGGTTTCATTAGGTTGCTGTAACCATTGAAGAGCGCTATTTATTGCTAGTCGTTGAGGGTTATCCCATACGTCTATTCTAATTGCTAGTGCGCCACTGGCCCAGAATATTCCATCGATCATAGGTAGGGCATGAGCCATAAGTTGAATAGTATCATTGTAAAGTTTTACATCAACTAAAGCCTCAATAGCTTGCTTAGGTGACATTTTAGGATCGAGTATTGCTTGAGCTTCTTCAGTTAATTGATATCGCTCTATGATGGCGGCTATATTTGTATAAGGTATTTTTTTTAACATTAGTTTACCTGTACCAGAGTGCCAGAAATTTGTGTGATCCCAGAAGAGGATACTTTAGTTAAGGCGGTTGAACTTAATTCAGCGCCGGCAGTTCCGCTTATTTTTACTTGTGCAGTTGAGCTTATTTCCGCCCCAGCTGTTCCGGCTAAACTCATCTTAGCTGTTGCACTACCTTTAAGGTTGGCCCCTGCACTAATTTTTGTATCAGCAGTACTACTAATTTTCACATTAGCGCCACTTGCTTCTATATCACCTGATGATTTTATCGTTAATTTATCGCATTTTATCGTGATACCACTACTACTTAATTCAATTGAATTGCCACCTACGGCCAAAGTAATCTTGTCATCTGCCGTAATGCTAATTTCTTTTGCGGTTTCAGACAGCGTTTTTGTTACCGCTAGTGAATAATCATCTTTACCTATGATTGCAATTGCTTTTTCTGTAGTACTGCTAAATTCTGCTGTAACTGTCTGCGTATAGTTATTTTCTACTTCAATAAGGTGATCTTTTGCGGCATGAAAATAGAGCTGCTCGTTATCGGCTTTATCATCGAAGCGTATTTCATTGGCGAGTTTACCTAATTGTGTTTTTATACCGCTTTGGTTGCTATTTACTTCAGGATAAGGCGGCTTATTTTTACTATTATAAACACTACCAATAACGACAGGTTGATCGGGGTCGTTATTAACGAAGCTGACTAATACTTCATCACCAATACGAGGGATAAATTGCATCCCTAGGCTAGCACTAGCCATAGTTTGAGCAACGCGTATCCAACAACTTGGGCTATCGCCACCGATCTTATCCCAATAAAATTGTACTTTAATCCGACCACTTACATCGTGTTGCGGCTGACCTACGTCACCACCAATAACAACAGCAGACTGTAAACCATTCACTACTGGTTTGGTAATTGGTTGAGGGAAACTTGGGCTCGAGATTGGTCGACAAATAAAGTTATTATGATATTTAACAGATTGCTCAGCAGCTTCAATTGAGTGAGTGATAGATTCAATTGCATAATCGCCAAGTTGCTTACTATCGGGGTGTGCTGACAAACTAAATTGAGTGGCTAAGGTGATATCCTCGACAATACTTTCAGCTTCAACTGAACTGTAATCACTTTGTATTTGGTTCAATCGTATTTTAGCGGTAGCAGAGCTTAAATCACTCATATCACCTTTAATTGAATTAGTACCAAATTCGTATTGGGTTAATTTAGTATTGTTGGCAATTTTATTAGATGATTTAGTATCGCCACTATCAATAAGCTTTGTGCTCTCATAGTCATAATTGACTGTGCTGATAGCTGCTGAGTGGACCTTTAATTTAGGTTGCCATTTAGTGAGTAACATTTGCTCACCAGAGCGACTTGCTATGTAATCTAGTTTATTTACGCTTGCTTTTTCATAGGGAGAGTTTGGATCGTGTAAGGTTAACTGATGACTTTTATTATTATGAGTAAAGTAATAATGTATTCCTTGCTCGGCAAGTAACCTCTGAACAAAGTCAAAATCAGTTTCGTTATATTGGACACAATAATTTCTTTCATCACTAGGCAAGGAGCCTAAGGTATAATTGCCGGAAAATCCGGCTTCATTGAAGATGCTTGTTAATATGTCAGAGAGTGTTTGTTGCTGAAATACTTGGCTATTTTTACGCAGTGTTAATAACCATAACCAGGGTCTTAAGGTAATTTTATATCGCTGATAGTCATGATCACTTTGACTCTCTAATAATTGTATTTCAGTTAAATAGCCGTTAAAAACCCGTTTTTCTTTTTGTTTATTGTCGGCCACTTCATTCCAGTGGCAAGTGATTAACTGCCCTAATTGATCTTCAGTCGAAAAGTTATTGCTGACAAGTATGCCTTGGATCAGAAAGGGGGAGGATAAGCTTTCTTCAATAATGACTTGATGTCCAAGATGAGTATTACCGCTTGAATCAGAGAAGTATAACCCTCTATTTTCAACTTGATATGAAATAGTCACTCAGTATCCTTTAAATGATTTGAATGAGAAATGTATAGTAGTAAGTGAGTTACGCTTAGTAAACTAAGCAAACAGTATTATTAATAAACATAAACTCGATGTTATTAACCTGCTGGTAGTAATTAGGCCTAATGAAATGCATTGTAGGTTTAGTGATACCAGCAGTTGTTTTGCGATTAAGTCGTTAGCTAATCTAGTAATACTCTCGCATTATCACCTTGCTCGTATATACACAGGCTTACACTCGATAATGCTTTAATCTCTTTTAGATCGACAATAAGGGTTTGGTTACCCCGAGATATATTACCATTTAAGCGTTTAACTAATTTTTCTACTTCAGATAATGCTGCGTTGGCTTTAGGTACGCGGGTTTTAATAAATGAAAACCATTTATCCCCCATATTTTTTGCTACTTTTTTAATCACTTCGTTATTCGTAATTGTAAAAGGTTTATCTAAAGTGCCACCATCACGTAAAATGTCATAAATAATATGACCATTTTTTTTCGCTGCCATCATATTTTTGGTATTTAACTGCAATTCACCAATATTACCATTAGCCATTTTAAGAAAGAACTTAATGTCTTTATAACCAGCATCAGTAGCACCGCAATTAAATTTTGAGTTTGCCCCTTTACTCGTCCCGTAACGGTCTTTCATAGCTGTTTGGAAATGTTGTAATTGGGTAAATTCTTCTGTCAAAGAAATCATTGCCTTAGCAGCCACCATGTCTTCCATATTGTCAAAAATTATGGTCATACGAGCAGCATCTTTTAAATCACCAATATCATAATTTCTTTTACGGTTCGTTATTTTATCAAGTGCTCCATGAAAATCTTTAACTCCGAAATAAGCACCAGGAGGTTGTTTCACTATGCCGTTGCACACCGAAGCAATTTTTACCGCATAGTTTTTAAGTGCCTCTTGGGCTTCGATGGTTTCAAAAAACATCATAAATAACTGTTTACGTTTTAATTGGGTGTTGGCTAGCTGACTGCGTGAGGCATTACTATGCTGGCCTGTTTGCATAGTACTTTTAGTCTTTTGATCAAGATAATTATGGATGGAACCCTGACCTGTCATTATATCGATAATAGATTGATCTTGTGCCTTATTTGCATCGTTCGAATATTCGAAAGAGGCGAGTTTTTGTTTTAGTTGTTGAATTTTTTGTTGATAATCGCTTACATTAACGAGTCGAAACCCTTGAGACATATGACTTTGCAGGTTTATTTTAGACATTACAGCCGCACGGTTTTTCTTTATTTGTGCTTGTGTTAATTCTACGGAATTGTTATTTGAATTATTGCCAGGCATTAGGTAGTCCTCAATGTTTCTAACTTGATTGAATTACTCATACTATTTATATCAATAGTACTTATTTCTATTTCATTTCAGTTTTATGCTATTTAGACTTAATTGATACAAAATAAATCGGCTTTTCTATATTACTTGCCATAAAATAGAAGCTCAAAACTTCAATAAGGTGCTTTACCCTATATTGGTGAACTGCAACACCCACTGTAACAATATATAGCGTTAAATAAATATAAATTAACCTAATATGTCGCTATTTAATGCTCAGGAACAGTAGTTTTAAACGGGGGTTTAAAACAGAAGTTAAAACGGTGACTGGCAAACCTACCGATTATTTAGATGTTTATTTCAGCATAAAACTACTCACTGTTCTATATTCTAAAATCTTATAAAATAGTCCTATATTGTCTAATTTAACCCTCCAGATGATACTACCTTTGATATGTGTTTAATCGTTTTGTTCTAGTAATACTTGGTAACAAATAATTAACGTTTAAAACACACGCTGGTTTGTTGGTTTACTTGGAAGTAGTATACTATGCTTTTTAAATTCGCTTTAAGACAAGTTATCGTTCGAGTGTATGCATAGTTGAAGCTTGGTAGTTTAAAGTTGAAATTAATATCATTGAGTTAGATGGTGTTTAAAATGGATTTTTAAGTTTACTTTAAAAAGGATTTCTAACCATGAAATTGCAAAAAAAATTATTGCTCGCATTTTTACTACTCGCTTTAACTCCAACCCTAATCGTCGGGTTTATTACCAGTTATGTTTCAAGTTCAACGATTGAACAACAAGTGTTCTCTCAGCTCGTTGCGGTTCGCGAAATTAAAAAATCTCAAGTCGAAGCATATTTTTCCGAACGTGAAGGTGATATTAAGGTACTCAGTGGCACGGTTGAAAAGATACTTGATTTCAGCTCGCCAGATGCTTTAAATACTTCAGCTCATAACCAGAATGACTACTTCAATAACTTTATAAAAGCTTATGGCTACTACGATTTTTTCTTGATAAATGACTCAGGTGATATTTTCTATACCATAACCAAAGAAGCTGACTATCAAACCAACTTAGTTACTGGGGAATTCAATAACTCCGGCTTGGGTAAACTCTTTGAAAAAGTTCAGCGTAGTGGCAAATTTGCTATGTCTGATTTTAGTAATTATGCGCCAAGTAATGGTGACCCTGCAGGATTTATTGCGGTACCACTAACAACTCAGTCAGGGGTATCAATTGTTGTTGCATTGCAATTATCCATAGAAAAAATTAGTAGCGTAATGCAGCAGCGTGCGGGCATGGGCGAAACAGGAGAGAGCTACTTAATTGGCAGCGATTTGTTAATGCGCTCAGATTCATTTCTTGACCCAGAAGGGCATTCCGTTGGGGCGTCTTTCTCAGGAACAGTAAAAAATAATGGTGTGGATACTGAAGGTGCCAAACTCGCTATAAAAGGTGAAGTAGGACAGAAAATAATTATTGATTATAACGGTAACCCTGTTTTATCTGCTTACACTCCTGTTGATATAAATGGCATCCGGTGGGCGTTGTTATCTGAAATTGATGTGGCAGAGGCCTTTGAATCAATTTATACACTTTATTGGAGTATCGCCATTATTGTTATGCTTTTCATTCTTGTTATCATTGCGGTTGCGTTTGTGATTACTAAATCTATTACCACGCCATTAGGTGGTGAACCAAATGAGATGAAAAACATCACAGAAACAATTGCTAGTGGTGACTTAACTGTTTCTTTTGAAGAAGGGCGAGAAGCTGAGAGTGTTTATGGCTCAATGAAAGCAATGGTAAACCAACTTTTTGGTGTCGTTAGTGAAATTGTAGATAACAGCAATAGCTTAGCTAGTTCTGCTGAAGAAACTAGCGCGCTAAGTCTACAGTCATCAGCAAGCCTTGTAGAGCAGCAGGCAAATATTGAATTGGTTTCAACGGCGGTAGAAGAAATGTCGACCAGCATTAATGAGGTTGCCAATAGCGCTAGTAATGCCGCAACTTCAGCACAATCTGCACAAAAATCATCAAATGAAGCGAATATCAAAATTACTGAAACGATTGATGATTTGGGGCAATTAGATGAAAAAATCACCCTTGCAGGTGAAGTCATTAAAGCACTTGAAACTGATTCAAACAAAATAGGCTCAGTTTTAGAAGTTATTCGTAATATTGCCGATCAAACTAACTTACTCGCGCTTAATGCTGCAATTGAGGCGGCGAGAGCGGGTGAGCAAGGTAGAGGTTTTGCCGTAGTTGCCGATGAAGTCAGAACGCTTGCTTCAAAAACGCAAGAATCTACTAAAAATATTGAACAAATGATTGCTCATTTGCAGCACTCTTCAAATAATGCAGTTGAAGTAATGACCTCAAGCAAAGACGTATGCAAACATACGTTATCCAATGCTCAAGTAACTGCTGAGATGATTCATGTTATGAATGAGGATATTGTCAATATTACTCAAATGACTGAACTAATTGCTACCGCTGTAGAAGAGCAATCTTGTGTCTCGAATGAAATCAGTCAAAATATTATTGCTGTCAGTGATGTAGCTTATGAAAACTCAGCAGCAGCTACGCAAGTCTCTACTGCAGGGCAAGAAATCAGTGTCATCGCTTCAACACTTAACCAATTAACGCAGCAATTTAAGTTGGCTAGCTAAAAAGAGTTCCCTGGTAAAATTACTACATCGAACCTTGTTTGGCATTACTTTCCTCTAGTTATTTAGGTGAGATTGACGGATGATTTTACGATAATGTAGAGATGATAAGTGTTCTATTTGATTCTTGTCATTATTACAAAGTATCTTGCGCCACGCTAAAGGTTTATTGTACAGCAGAAGCACAATAAACCGCGCTATCTAATAGCACCTCACGAGTATGAACTTTTAACTCTTATGTTGTTTTTAAGGCTGTAAAAATGGCCAAATAAATTATCAGTGGCTCATTTTATATTATCATCTACGAGGTAGGTTTTAGTGGTTGTGATGTGGCTATGAGGTAATGGCTTACTCGGTAAATAACGGGCGCTCTATCTGACACTATTATTCAATTGCATCGACAGAATCTTTACCAATCAAGGTGTTATGCCTGTGGTTGGTTGGGTAACCAATATTTTTTACCCAACCACAATCCTACAGGCATGCATTTAGATGCTTATTTTACCGTCAGACGTTGACGTAAAGCCGATACCACATTAGCTGGGGCAATTTTTTCTAAGGCAGCTAAACATTGTTTTGCTTCAAAGGCTTTTCGGTTCACTTGCATTTCGCACAGTGCATACAAGTGTTGAGGGTCACCACTAAGCTCATAAGCTTTTTGCATGCTTTTTTCCGACATACTAGGTTTGTTGCTAGCAAGTGATAAGGCATAAACATAATAGTATCTTGCATTAGTTTTGGCTAATTCAGCAGCCATTTTTAAGTAGCGCTGTGCTTGGCTAATATCTTTCGCTCGGATATACGCTAAACCCAAACTGTAAGGGACACTACTATCAGATGGGTTGGCTATATTGCCCCGCTTTAATATATCTATCGCTTCTTTATTTTGCCCTTGTCGCTTATATAATTCAGCCATGTTGACATAGGCTGAGGCAAAGTAGGGCTCAATACGCATGCTCTGTTGATAAGCAGAGAACGCTGCATTTATCTTATTCTGATAACCGAGAACAATTGCTTTATTAGTGTGGGCATAACCTCTATCGGCATTGTAATCTTGAATAGCAATATAATCAGTAAGCGCTGGTTGTAACGCATTTTTTTGTTCTGTTGATAACATTGACCATAGTGGTACTAAGGCCATGGCTGCTTCACTTCTCACTGCTAATACACTATCGGTTAATAAAGGCGATAATATGCGCCATTTCTCCGCCTGCTTAATATTAACGGCTCCCTCAATTGCACCTCGACGAATATTACTATCACTGTGTTTAACATTACGCGCAATAGCAATTAAAGTATTAGTATCAGGAGTATTTGCCATTCTAACCAAGGCAGACGCTCTGATAATCTCGGCATACTCTTGCGATTGCGCTATTTTTGAAAGATGCTGAGCAACGTTTTGATAATTACCATCGGCAATAGCGAATATTGGAGCAAAAGGCTCATTGGCAGTTGCTTCTCCTTTATTAAACCATTTACTGACATATTGATTACTCCAGTCACTGTCTTTATCTTCATGACAAGACAAACAAGTGTCTGGCGTAGCAAATTGTTTTGCTATGTTAGGAGTTGGTTTATGCCAGCCATGATCACGCCTCTTATCAATTTCCATGTAGGTAGTTTCAGGCATATGGCAACTAACACACTGGGCACCGCTGGAATTTTCTTGGTGTTGATGATGACTCTTTTGTGCATAGTTACTGGCTTGATGGCACTGCAAACAAACTACTTCTTCAGGCATGATTAATTTAGCCGTATGAGGATCATGACAGTTACTACAAACGACACCATTTTTAGCCATCTTTGATTGTAGAAATGAGCCATAAACAAAATTTTCGTTATAAACTTGTCCATCAGAATAATAATTGTCGCTGGTGATTAATGATAATAAATACTTTTCACCAAATTCATTTTTATCAATATGGTTGTTATTACTTATTTGTGTCCTTCGACTATGACACTGAGCGCACACTAGCGTTTGCTGACTGTTATGAATGGCTTTAGGTTTTAAGGTATTAAAACCTTCTTTATGAACCCATTCTTTTACTTGTTTACTTATATTACGTGAAAAACCTTTATCAATTGCAGAGTTATCAGGGACTTTTGACCAATCTATATGCTTGCTTGCCGGACCGTGACAGGCTTCACAACCAACGTTTATTTCACTGAATTTAGTTTTGTAACTATCACTTTTAACATCAAAATTCTTGGATACATTGGTTGAATGACAATCTGCACACATATAATTCCAATTTTGCCCCTTATTGGTCCAAAAAAAGTCTTGATGGTTTTCAGTAAATTCAGGGTATAAATTAAACCAACGCTGACCACCTTGTGCTTTAGTGCGAGAGTCCCAAGCAAAAGGAATTAATTGCACACGACCATCATCAAATTCCACCATGTATTGCTGTAAAGGCTCAAAACCAAAAGTGTATTTTATTTGGTAGTCATGAAACTTGCCATCAGGACCTTTGATATTGACCCAAAATTGATTTTTATTTTTATAAAATCTATTAACCTTGCCAGCATCGTTGAATAAAAAATTATCAAAATCAGCTAAAACAGATTGCTTATCCGCGTGTTTCATTGCCATATCATGGTGGGAGCCTTGCCATGCTGAAAACTCTTTTTTGTGACAGTTTTGACATTGTTCTGAGCCAACAAATTCATCGGCATGGCCATTTTTTGGCAAAAAAAACAAAATAAAAGTTACAAATAAAGCAGAAAGCCACGGGCTACGAGATGTCATTTAATTTCACTTTTTGTTAGTTGAAAGCAACTTGAAGAGGCTTATATATATATATGTTCAATCACAATTTGTTAGCACAATAACATCTTTTTCAATGAAAATATAAACCCTATAATTATCAAAGGACTCTATTTGATAAAATGTAAGGTAACCTGTGTGCTTTACGCGGCGATCATAGGATATATACTCGTTGACATTAAAAGTGCGGGATCTCAACACAAATTTGTTTAATGAGCTTTTTAGGTAAATTTAAGTTAATGCCAGTACCGTTTTAATTTCAAGTCCAGAGTGAACTTTCTTCGATAGTAACAATCTTAATAGTAGTTTCTTTATCAATATCTATACTCATGTTACCTCGAAATATTCGTTTCAGCGAGAATTCAAAGGCTTAGAGGCAAGGTGTTGATTGAAGAGAATGGTTGTTCCCTTGTCGAAATTAATAACGCAGCATATAAGCCTTTAAAACTCGCCTTGCGGGGCGTCTGAGAAAATCATGCTCGTCGTTGCGTATGTAATTAAGGGAACAACCATTAATAAAATACCCGCCTTGACCATGAATCGCTCAGGCGTCCTGAAACAGACATTTTGAAGTATCATGAGTATATATCAGTTATTACTATTTCATTATCATAGCTAACTTTATTTGTTGATAGGAATACAGCACTATAAAACCGGTGCACTCAGCAGAATTATGAATTCAATTTGGTAATACGTTAGGATAGATTTAATTACATACTGTTGCAGATTTAAATTTAATGTATTTATATACTTAATTATAGAATTAGGTCAATATTGAAATGCTAATACATATTTCTAGGATAGAATAATGAATAAAAAAATCACTTTAGCCATCGCCTTATTAAGTAGTGTATTTGTCACTGCTTGTGTGACCGTACCACAAGAGCCAAGCGTGAATAAAAATCAATTGGCTATTTCAAGTGTTAGAGATATGCCTATTTCTTATTCGCAAGGTAGTCAGTTTTCACTTGCACCTAAATATGTCGAAGAAACTTCATTAAAGGCGAAGCAAACACAAGCAATATATAAGCTTTATGCGAATGCTATTATTGAAGATCTAAACAGTCACGGTTATAAAAATACTGATGAAGCTAATAACTCTGCTTTTCATGTTGGCTTTGGCATTGCACTAGCAAGTGATTTATCAGATCAAACTATTAGTGATAAATTTGGTGTTACGCCAGGTTTACCGAGTAATGATGAGTTGAAAAAAGGGAGTTTCTTGATTTACATTGAGGATGCTCGTACTGGAAAAAAAGTATGGCGAGGTGCGGTACAGGGATTCGCTCATGAAAATATTGCTGAAGCAGAAAGAGTGCAACGTGTCGAAAAAATTGTCAGCCGCGTAATGAAACAGTTTTACGTTACAAATTAGTGCATTTATATATCAAATTGAGACAACTTGAGGTGATGAACCCTGCTTTACTAGGGTAAGTCGTTAATTTGAGGAACAGCATATGAAAAAATCTATTTTATTGATTACATTACTCTCTGCAGGTTTTTTATTATCACCAAACGCTTTTGCGGCAAGTAGTGAAGTTACATGGACTGACTATAAGAGTTACCGTGATATTGATTCGGGTAACGAAGGACGTAAGTCTTTCAGAGAGCGTACTTTTAAAGATCTAGAAAAGCACTTTGCGAAACTTGCAGCTAACTTACCAGCTGATCAAGTACTAAAAATTGACGTAACTGACGTTGACCTCGCGGGCGATACTCATGCTGCTGGTATCAACCGAACGCGAATAGTTAAGCAAATATATATGCCAAGAATGAACTTTTCATATGAGCTACTTGATGCTAATGGCAAGGTAATTCAATCAGATGAAGTGGTTGTAAAAGATATGAACTTTATGTCGGGTAGCAATTTAAAGTATCGTAGTAAATCATTAGGCTATGAAAAGAAAATGCTCGACGATTGGTTTAAAGATGCCTTTGATACATTAATTATTGAGAAATAGTACCTCAGAGTATACCTTCCTAAAAAAGTCACTTCGGTGACTTTTTTATTATCAGCCATTGTATTTTCCCTGAAGCATTTAAGTTATTATCCTTGTTATATTACTTTTTGTTATCACAAGGATAGGTGCAATGAAGCTAGCCCCTAACACTACTCTTTTTTGTCACCCTGCTGTGTTCTTTATACTCTTTTTTCTAATAGCCAACTCATTTCCTGTAGTTGCACAAACATCGAGTAGCAATGGCAAAGATGTTTCAATGAAAAATATGCTTGATAGCAATCAAAGCGCTGATAAAACTTTAAGTGATAATGGTGAAGAGGATGAGTACAACGTTCCTCGTGATGAATATGAGAGAGGGCAACCAAGAAGCGCAATGGCAGGTTATTTAAGGGCTATGCGTTCAGCAGATTTAGCCTTAGCCAGTAACTATTTAGATTATCGAAACCTCTCAGAAAAAACACTCAATGTTGGTAAAGAAGAGTTGGCGAGACAACTCGGAGTGGTATTAAATCGTACCTTATGGGTGGATCTAAATAGCATTAGTGCTAAAAAGGAAGGTCGCCTCAAAGATAATTTACCTTCCTATCGAGAGTTGGTTGGGCGAGTAGAATACCAAGGTGACGATGTTGATATTTTATTGCAGCACATTCCTCGCGCGGAAGATAAAGTCAAAATATGGAAGATATCCAACGCCACAGTTGAGAAAATCCCCCGTTTATTCAAGCGTTACTCATATTCTCCATTAGGTGAATTTTTAGCTAAAAAACTACCAGCGATAGACTTATTTGGTGTCATGCTTTGGCAGTGGTTTTATTTCACCTTAATGTTATCGCTATACTATTTAATTGCTAAGATATTTACTTGGCTGACAACCTTTGGCATCAAGCGCGCTTATAAAAAAGTTTCAAATAACGTATTAACGTTTATTAAAGAGCCTGTCGCCTTATTAATAGCTGTGATTCTTGCACGAAATTTTCATGATGAAGCCAACGTGACTATTGCATTAAAAGCGGTAACAGAGGGAAGTACTTTATTAACAGTTGCTTGGTGTTGGGTATTTTTTCGTTTTATTGATTTAATGAAAGTCATATTGGCAGATAAGTTTGTCGCACAAGATAAACCGTTAGCGGTATATTTATTAAGACCAGCTGGAACTGTGATAAAACTAATTATCTTTACCATCGCTACGTTAAATTGGTTAGAGAATCTTGGTTTTAATGCCTCAACATTATTGGCAGGTTTAGGTATCGGTGGTTTAGCTATTGCGCTAGCGGCACAAAAAACAGTTGAAAATATCATTGGGGCTATTACTCTTTATACTTCAGCACCGATTAAAATTGGAGATTTTTGCCGCTTTGGAAGTAGTTTTGGTGTGGTAGAAGAAATAGGATTACGTTCAACACGTATTCGAACCTTAGAAAGAACCGTTATTTATGTGGCGAATGCCAGATTTATTGATATGAATATCGAAAATTATTCAGAGCGTGAAAAGATAGCTTTTAGACCCAAAATTTTCTTAGCACCAGATACACGAAAAGAAAATATAGACGCTTTATTAGTATCGATTAAAGCAATGTTAAGTGACTGCGAAATGATCGCTGAATCACCATTACGTACTCACTTTAAAGCGTATACCATTTACGGACTAGAGTTAGATATTCTCGCTTATGTGAAAACTACAAACTTTGATGTTTATTTAGATGAAATCAATCAACTCAATTTGAATATATTGGCATTATTAAATGAACATGATTGTAAAGTACAAGTAATGGCTGAGAGAATTGTTGAATAGCTGAAAATGTAGATATGTAATCTTCGTCATGTTTTGCGTATCACCATACTTGTTAAAGTAGCGATATATCAGTCAAACACTTCGAAGATAACATACTCAATGATAATTGCAGCTTTGCAAATATCTTATTGATTATAGCTTTGCTCAAAATTCGCTAAAACGGTGAACAGTTGCTCTATTTTTTTAACTAAAGCAATTAACAGGCCTTGGTCTTTACTTGTTTGCCATTGAATAAGGTCGTTAGCAATCTCTTCTACGTAAGGCTGAAAAGTATTTTCTGTACTTGTAAAGCCTGCATCGGCAGTAAAAATAGCTTTAAAGCTAGCTTTTTTATTTTCACGTAAATTAGCTAGTGTGGCATCAGCCGATAATGATTTTTTTAAAATAACTGAAATATTTTCAATAAGTTGTTGTTCAATTGCTTTAGTCATAATACTTCTCAATAGGTTTTTTTTGGCAATTATGCCAGATTGATTGGGGTTTTGTTAGCTTGGCCAGAAATTTCGCGCACTAATTTTGGCATCAAAAAACCTGGTAAACTTGCCAGCATGGTCTTAACAATCGCAACAGCATCTTCTTCTAGCACATCAAAGTGGGCAGCCCCTTGGACAGCATCAAACAGGTGTAAGTAGTATGGTTGAATACCTGCATCAAATAGCACTTCACTTAACGTAATTAATATATTTGCATCATCATTTACACCACGTAATAAAACACTTTGATTAAATAGTGGTATACGTGCTTCACGAAGCGGTTCAAGTGCTGCTATTAACTCATGGTTAATTTCATTTGGGTGGTTAATATGTAAAACCATAGTGGCTTTTAGACGCGATTGTTTTAATAAAGTCACTAGACCTTTAGTAATCCGTTTTGGAATAACGACCGGTAAACGGCTATGGATACGTAATCGCGTAACATGAGGGATTTTTTCTATTTGTTCTATCAACCATGCTAAATGATCATCGCTAGCCATTAGTGGATCACCGCCACTAAAAATGACTTCATTAATTTCGTTATGCGCAGCAATATAGTCTAGAGCACTTTGCCAGCGCTTTTTATTAGGATTGTTATCTTGATAAGGGAAATGACGACGAAAGCAATAGCGACAATTTATCGCACAGCCGGTTTTAACTATCATTAATACGCGATGTTTGTATTTATGCAGTAAACCTTCAGCGACGGTATCATGTTCATCAAGCGGATCTGAAGAATAGCCATCAGTGATAAGGAATTCTTTGGACAGCGGCATTACTTGTTTTAATAGGGGGTCGTTTATATCACCTTTTTTCATCCGTTTAATAAATGACAGTGGCACTCGAACAGGGAATAAAGTACGTGCTTTAAAGTGTTGAATATAATCATCAGGAGTTATAGAAAGTAGTGCTAATAGTCTTTCTGGCTCGGTGATTACTTCACCTAACTCTTTTTGCCACGATTTTTCATCACAAAGATGCAAATCATGATCAATTTGGGTTATTATCTGCGGCAATTCTAATTTCAATTGAACATCTCTTGCTAGCTACTTTGACCATTATAACGGTTATAGGCTAGTGAAGATCAAATAAATAACTCAGTAATTAACAGTAATTAAAAAAAGAGCACACTTACTATGGCGAATTTCAGTACTAACCAGTTCAAAGCTGGACTTAAAATCATGCTTGATGGCGAACCTTGTAACATTCTTGAAAATGAATTGGTTAAGCCGGGTAAAGGTCAAGCCTTTAGCCGCGTAAAAATTCGTAAATTGGTTTCTGGTAAAGTACTAGAGAAAACTTTCAAATCAGGCGAGACAGTTGAAGGTGCTGATGTAATGGAAGTTGAGCTTGCTTATCTTTATGCTGATGGTGAGTTCTGGCATTTTATGAACAATGAAACATTTGAGCAAATAGGCGCAGATGAAAAAGCCGTTTCTGATACCGTTAAATGGTTAGTTGAAGGTGATGTTCATACCATTACGTTATGGAACAACACACCCATTTCAGTAACACCGCCAAACTTTGTTGAAATTGATATTATCGAAACAGATCCTGGCCTGAAAGGTGATACAGCAGGAACTGGTGGTAAACCAGCAACATTGGCTACAGGTGCGGTTGTTCGTGTGCCTTTGTTTGTGCAAATTGGTGAGAAAGTTCGTATTGATACACGTTCGGGTGAATATGTATCTCGTGCAACGAAAGCACAATAAGGAAAATAGGCAAAGCAATTAAAGGAATAATGATGTTTTTTAACAAGATGTTAATGTCAAAGCTAGTCATGGTTAGCTGTGTGGTTGGTCTATTAGCCAGTGTAGTTAGTACTGATGCCAGTGCTAACTACACTAAGCGTAGTGATAAATGGGAAGCGAGTTTTAAGCTATTGAATAATCAGTCTTCTGAGGTTGATGGTCAAGGCGGCTCTGGACTTGCTTTAGATAGTGATTATGGCTGGGGTTTTACCCTAGGTTATAATGTTAATCCACATATTTTAGTGAATTTTGATTTTTCATCATCCACGCCAAGTTATAAAGCGATTTCAATTGATGAGACTGGTGGTAATCAACAAGTAAATGGCAAAATGGATTTGCTCGAAAGTCAGTTTAATGTGGTTTATAGTCTTTTTGCTTCGCAGTTCACTCCTTATGTTCAAGCTGGGCTTGGTTGGAGTTATATAGATAGTAATATTGTTAGTGATGTTAGCCAAGGGTGTTGGTGGACATGGTGGGGAGCATATTATTGCGATTCTTTTGTAAATACTTATGATGACACTCGCTTTTCTTATAACGTTGCCGTAGGTTTTCGCTACGAATTAAATAACAGCCTATTTTTCCGAGCGAGTTATAAACAAGCCGTGATTGACTTTAGTCATTCAGACGATGCGAGCATAGGCTCTTATCATATAGAAGTAGGCTCTATCTTTTAGCTTTTATGACCTAAAAAACACTTTAATCAAAAGAGCTTTGATTAAATAATAAACCCAGTATGCAAGATTTTTTGTAAACTGGGTTTTTTATTGACTATTAAAAAGTTAAAAATGAGTCATGTGGTAATTCTAGTTAAGCTACAAGCTATACATAAGCTAACTGCTCAGGTATATTATTTAGTCATTATACTCTTGTTATTTAACTTCTTTTAAGTAGGTCACGTGAAAGAAAAATCAACGTCATTTGATATCGCCTATCGTGCTGGAGTTTCTCAGTCTACTGTTTCCAGAGCTTTACGTAATAGCCCATTAGTTAATGAGGCCACCAGAGAGAAAATCCAAGCCATAGCGAAAGAGCTAAATTACAAAGTTGATAAAAACGCCAGTAATTTACGCTCTCAACAAAGTGATACCATTGCTTTGCTGCTATTTGAAGATCCTACCAACGATGACTCGGCAATAAACCCCTTTTTCTTATCCATGTTAGGCAGCATCACCCGAGCTTGCTCAAAAAAAGGCTACGACTTACTGGTGTCTTTTCAACAAGCAAGTGATGACTGGCATGCTGATTTTGAAGACAGCAATAAAGCTGATGGCTTAATTTTGTTGGGGTATGGTGACTATGTTGACTACGAAGAGAAATTAGTTAAATTACTAGAGCAAGGTACTCACTTTGTCCGCTGGGGAGCTGAAGTTAAAAACTTACCCCTTATCTCGGTAGGTTGTGATAACTATCAAGGTGGTAAAGAAATGACTGAGCATCTCATCAAAAAAGGCCGTAAGAACATTGCCTTTTTGGGTAGTGCCTCTACTCATGCGCCAGAGTTTTTTGAACGCTATAAAGGCCATTGTGAGTCGTTAAAAAGTAATAACATAGCGGTAAACCCACTATTGCAGTTTAATGCGCTTTATACCGAAGAAGCAGGTTACCAGGCCGCTTGTCAGTTGATTGATAGTGCAGAGTCTTTTGATGCTATTTGTGCGGCGTGTGATTTGATTGCCATTGGTGCAATGCGTGCATTACAAGAACATAGTATTGAAATTCCAAGACAGGTTGCTTTGGTAGGTTTTGATGATATTGCTATTGCAAGCTTCACCTTTCCCCCGTTAACTACAGTAAAACAAGATACCCAATTAGCCGGTGAATTATTAGTTGAGACGTTACTAACTATGATAAATGGTGAAGAGACCAAAACGACCTTGATCCCACCCGAATTGGTTG
>Ga0209395_1000689_pt1 | contig 48827 bp, 35 predicted proteins | sample GOMGulsemesocosm_3_FD_184635 | JGI IMG/M metagenome (GOLD analysis project Ga0209395, IMG submission 184635) | Methane-oxidizing microbial communities from mesocosms in the Gulf of Mexico - GOM9D Gulf of Mexico (SPAdes) (version 2) | ecosystem: Environmental > Aquatic > Marine > Cold seeps... | reverse complement strand
GCATAATCTATATTCAAAATATATGAATTTTTATTTGACTTGATTTGAGTAAATACGTTACTTTTAGTATATAGAGTCGTTTCAAATTGAAACAACCAACCCATTTTGAGATATATGAACAATTTAAATAATACATTAGCAATTAAACTCCTCCTCACACTTAACGTGTGCGGATAAGCTTTTTATTAGTTAAATTAAATAGAAATCACTTAAAACCCGCACTGATTTATCGCGGGTTTTTTTATGCCTGTATTTTAATCTCACTGGGTTACATTTATTAAAGGAAATACCATGGATAACAACGTAATTATTTTTGATACTACATTAAGAGATGGCGAACAAGCATTAAACGCTAGTCTATCAGTACATGAGAAATTACAAATTGCCCTTGCGTTAGAACGCTTAGGGGTAGACGTTATGGAAGTTGGCTTTCCGGTGTCATCTCCTGGCGATTTTGAATCAGTGCAGCAAATAGCTAAAACGATCAAAAACTCGACAGTATGTGCCTTAGCAAGAGCAGTAAAGGCTGATATTAAAGCCTGTGCTGATGCGTTGAAACCTGCTGAACAGTTTCGTATTCATACTTTTATTTCGACATCAGACGTTCATGTACAACAAAAACTTCGAAAAGAGTTTTCAGACGTGGAAGCAATGGCAGTAAGTGCCGTAAAATATGCAAAGCAATTTACTGATGATGTAGAGTTTTCATGTGAAGATGCAGGTAGAACACCTATCGATAACTTATGTCGCATGGTAGAAAGCGCAATCAAAGCAGGTGCAACCACTGTAAATATTCCTGACACGGTTGGTTACACTTTACCTCACGAATTCAACGGCATTATTACCAACCTATTTAATCGTGTACCTAACATTGATAAAGCGATTATCTCTGTTCATTGTCATAACGATTTAGGTTTAGCCGTTGCTAACTCAATATCAGCAGTACAAGCGGGTGTTAGACAAATTGAATGTACCATGAATGGTATAGGTGAACGTGCAGGTAACTGTTCACTTGAAGAAGTCGCCATGATCATGAAAACACGCCAAGAATTATTAGGTGTGAATACCAACATTAATCATCAAGAAATTGCTCGCACATCAAAATTGGTGAGTCAGTTATGTAACATGCCTGTTCAATTGAACAAAGCTATTGTTGGTGGCAATGCGTTTAGCCATTCTTCAGGTATTCATCAAGACGGCATGTTAAAAGCAAGCAACACCTACGAAATTATGACTCCAGAAAGTGTCGGTATTGCTAAAACAAAATTGAATTTAACCTCTCGTAGTGGCCGTCATGTTATTAAACACAGAATGGAAAGCTTAGGTTACAAAGAGAGTGATTACGAAATAGAAGCGCTTTACGCTGACTTCTTAGCGCTTGCAGATAAAAAGGGTCAAGTCTTTGATGACGATTTAGAAGCCTTATTATTCAACATTCAACAGCAAGATACACAAGATTATTACCGATTAGAAACGTCTAATGTTCAATGTGGTGGTGGCGAGTTTGCTACTTCTAGCATTAAATTAGTACTAGGTGAAGAAAGCAAGATTGTATCTGAAACAGGAAATGGTCCAGTAGATTCATTATATCGAGCAATAAAGAAAGGCGTAGATATTGAATTTGAAGTCACCGATTACAAAATTTCAAATAAAGGTTCTGGTGAAGACGGCTTAGGTAAAGCTGATATTGTTGTAACGTGGGAAGGAAGAAATTTCCATGGTTACGGTTTAGCTACCGATGTAATTGAAGCATCTGGTCAAGCACTTATTCACACGTTAAATAGCATTCACAGAGCCATTACTATTAGTGAACTTAAAAAAGAAGTATTGGCGTCACAGCCTTAAGCAACATCGAATTATTTAGCTTTTTCAGAATACATCGTCAAAGCACTGTATATCAAAAATTAGAAGGTTAACGAATAACATGTCAAACATAGCAATATTAGCCGGAGACGGTATCGGCCCTGAAGTAATGGCCGAAGCAAAGAAAGTACTTAGCACAGTAGCAGAAAAATTTAATTTAGATTTAACATTAAATGACTACGATGTAGGTGGCTGTGCAATTGACAACCACGGACAAGCTTTACCTCAAAGCACTGTTGAAGGTTGTGAAAAGTCTGACGCTATTTTATTTGGTTCTGTCGGTGGTCCAAAATGGGAAAACCTACCACCAACTGAGCAACCTGAGCGTGCTTCTTTATTAGGTTTACGTGGTCATTTTGGTTTATTTTGTAATATGCGCCCTGCTAGCTTGTTATCTGCAATGTCACATTTATCACCGTTACGTGCTGATATTTCTGAAACAGGTTTTGATATTCTTGTTATGCGTGAATTAACAGGCGGTATTTATTTTGGCGAACCGAAAGGTCGTCAAGGTGAAGCTGGTAGTGATGATGAATATGGTTACGATACGATGGTGTACTCACGCAAAGAAATAAGCCGTATTGCACATTTAGCCTTTCAAGCAGCTCAAAAGCGTAATAATAAAGTTATTTCTATCGATAAATCTAATGTGTTACAGAGTTCTGTACTTTGGCGTGAAGTCGTTATAAACGTTGCTAAAGAATATCCTGATGTTGAATTATCACACATGTACGTTGATAACGCCGCAATGCAATTAGTTAAGAACCCAGCGCAATTTGACGTAATGTTATGTTCTAACTTATTCGGTGACATCTTGTCAGACATCTGTGCGATGATCACAGGTTCTATGGGACTATTACCTTCTGCAAGTTTAAATGAAAGCGGATTTGGAATGTATGAGCCAGCAGGTGGAAGTGCTCCAGATATCGCAGGCAAAGGCATTGCTAACCCTATAGCTCAAATCCTTTCAGCTGCACTTATGCTTAGATATAGCCTTAACCAAGGTGATGCGGCATCTTCTATTGAAAAAGCAGTTTCGAAAGCCTTAGATGATGGCAAACTAACAGGTGATTTATTAACTCCTGGCAGTACCATCACTGCAATTAATACCAAAGCAATGGGCGATGTTATTTGTGCAAATATAAAAGCACAATAAACTCTACAAGTAATATTTTGCGTTAAATCATTAAATTTAACGCAAACAAAACATAAGGATTCATCATAATGGCTACCACCTTATATGAGAAATTATACAATCAACATTTAGTTGAGAATAAAGAAGGCGAAACTCCACTTTTGTATGTTGACCGTCACTTAATACACGAAGTTACTTCGCCACAAGCCTTTGCTAACCTAAAGTTTCACAACCGCCCTGTTCGTAAACCTGCTCAAACGTTTGCAACGATGGACCACAATATATCAACACGTTCTGTTGAGATTGACGCCGCCGGTGCAGGTGCAGCTAATCAATTACGTACACTTGAGAAGAACTGTAAAGAGTTTGGTATTAAGCTATTTGGTATGGGTCATAAAAACCAAGGTATTGTCCACGTAATGGGGCCAGAGTTAGGTATCACTCAACCAGGTCAGATTATTGTTTGTGGTGACTCTCATACAGCTACACACGGTGCTTTTGGTGCTTTAGCCTTTGGTATTGGTACTTCTGAAGTAGAACATGTTTTTGCTACGCAAACGTTACGTCAGCATAAAGCTAAAACCATGAAAATTGAGGTTACCGGAAAAGTAGGTAAAGGTATTAGTGCTAAAGATATTATTTTAGCCATTATTGGTAAAACAGGTAGTGCTGGAGCAACAGGTTACGTGGTTGAATACTGTGGAGAGGCAATTGAAGCCTTAACCATGGAAGAGCGCATGACCATTTGTAACATGAGTATCGAATTTGGTGCTAAAGCCGGTATTGTAGCCCCTGATCAAACCACATTTGATTACTTACAACATAAAGAATACGCACCAAAACTAGATGATTGGGATGAAGCGGTAGCTTTATGGAAAGCATTAAAAACTGATGACGGTGCACAATTTGATGATGTGTTAACACTTAAAGGTGAAGAAATAAAAGCCCAAATGACATGGGGTACAACACCTGGACAAGTAACATCAATAGACTCTGTAGTACCATCTCCTGATGATTTCTCAGATCCGGTTGAAAAAGACTCATGTATAAAAGCATTAGCCTACATGGGACTAACTTCTGGCACTAAATTAACTGATTTAACAGTAAATAAAGTTTTTATTGGTTCTTGTACAAATTCACGTATTGAAGATTTGCGTGCCGCTGCGGGTGTTGTAGGTGAGTATGCGAAACAAGGTAAAACAGTATCAGATAAAGTTGATGCTATCGTAGTACCTGGTTCTTACCGCGTTAAAGCACAGGCAGAAGAAGAAGGTTTAGCACAAATATTTATTGATGCAGGCTTTGAATGGCGCTTACCTGGTTGTTCAATGTGTTTAGGTATGAACGATGATCGCTTGGAAGAAGGTGATCGATGTGCGTCAACCTCAAACCGAAACTTTGAGGGTCGTCAAGGCCGTGGAAGTCGTACACATTTAGTTAGCCCAGAAGTAGCTGCCGCAGCAGCTATAGAAGCGCGCTTTGTTGACTTAAACGCTGACTTTAACTACTAGGAGCAACACCATGGAAAAATTTACCACCCATACTGGCTTAGTCGCTCCATTAGATTTAGCTAACGTTGATACGGATCAAATAATACCTAAACAGTTTTTACAAAAAACTGAACGAGTTGGTTTTGGCCAGCACTTGTTTCACGATTGGCGCTATCTAGATTTTGAAGGTACAAAAAACAATCCTGAGTTTGTATTAAACTACCCTCAATACCAAGGTGCTAGTATTTTATTAACTCGTGAAAACTTTGGCTGTGGCTCAAGTCGAGAACACGCACCATGGGCACTACAAGAGTTTGGTTTTGATGTGATCATTTCTCCTAGTTTTGCGGATATCTTCTATGGAAACTGTATTAATATCGGCATCATCCCTGTTAAGTTAACAGATGATGAAATTCAACAGTTATTTGAAGCTTCAGAAAAAAATGATATTAGCATAACCCTTGACTTGCCTGCACAAACAGTGACATGTGGCGATTTAAGTTTTAGTTTTCCATTAAACGAGTTCCATAAATACTGTTTAGAAAATGGTGTTGATAGCGTGGGTTGGACACTCAATAAAATTGATTTAATTGAGCAATATGAAGCACAACGACCTAGTTGGGCGTAACTTATAATTAACTCGTAACTTAAGACTAAGTTCAATAAAGAGGAGGTATCTCCTCTTTATTGAAAATAGCCAAACTATCCCTGTTCCAAATTAGTACTCCTCGTTATTCCAAGATTTAAAAACTAACAAAACTTCCTGACTTTCCATGGCAACACGTTTATTAACGTCTATAATTTAATAGTAATATCTTTATTCATAGTAATATGTTGAAAAGTACAGAACATACCAGTTATGATTCAATCCCAAAGTTTATGCAATAAAATCAGATGGATAGTAGATGCCAGCAACAAATCAGTTAAATACCGAACTAGAAACATCTAAAAAAATACCGGTGAATGACTTATCAACCGGAATGTACGTGCTTTCTGTTGTCACTAAAAAGAAAGGCGTGAGCATAAAATCTGAAGGGTACATTTTAAAGCAAGCTAACATTACACAATTAAAAAACTCTAATGTCACTCATGTTGTGATTGATCCATCACGTACAAAGAAAAAAGAAATAAAGAAAGCAGAGCAATCATCTGAAAGTAAAGTTGAAGAAAAAAAGGATACCGGCCCAACTCCATCTCTTGATAATGAGATGAAAAAAGCAAGTAAACTGTACAATAACGCCAAAACGTTACAGAAAAAAATATTACACGATATAACCAAAGGAAAGGTTATTGATACTGAAGCAGTACAAGAAAGCACTAACGCCATTGTTGATTCAATATTCAGAAATCAAGACGCCTTGTCTTGTATGTCACGTTTACGTATTAAAGATGATTACCTCGTTGAGCATTCACTCAATGTGTCTATTTTAATGACTATATTTTGTAAACACTTAAATATTGATCGTGCAACAATGGAAGTTCTCGCGCTTGGTGCTTTTTTACATGATATAGGCAAAGTGCATATACCCGATAAAGTACTTAATAAACCGGGACGTTTTACTGATGCAGAATACGAGGTAATGAAGGAACATGTAAACTTTGGTATTAAAGTGCTAAAAGAAACACCCAACATCCCTGAAATCGTGATGAAAGTAGTCAGTGAGCATCACGAACGTATTGACGGTAAAGGCTACCCAAATCAATTATCAAGTGAAAAAATATCCCAGTACGGTCGAATGATTGCCATTGTTGATAGTTATGATGCGATGACTGCCGAAAGAGTCTATAAGGCGGGAATGCATCCTATTAGAGCTTTTAAAATTTTAATCAGCGAATCGCCTACTAGTTACGACGCTGAATTAGTGGAAAAATTCATACAATGTTTAGGAATATATCCTGTGGGAACACTAGTTCAACTAGCTAGTGGTAAAATAGGACTCATAAGTCAACTTAATAAAAGCAAACCATTACAGCCTTTTGTGCGTGTTTTTTACAACGCTCGAATGAATCAAGCCATTGCAATGGAAGAGCTCGATTTAAGTAAACCCAAGTACAACGACCATATAGAAGAGTGCATTAAACCAGAAGAATTTAATTTAAATCTAATGAAATTCTTCAAAAGTGCTTTTGTTACAGGGCCTTAGATAACAGAACAACTTGAGTATTACGATCTATGGCTACCAAGAGGATAAAGCCCGCATAGAAAATTTCTCTCCTCGGAAATTGAGTACCACTTTCTGAGGAAGAATTTGAACTAAGATAAGTTCTCTAGCAATATTGTCACCCTCATACCGGTCTCGGCCATTTACTTTCACCCAGCCTTGACCATCACTTGCATAGATATGCTGATCGAATTGTAATTGAGGTAAGCCGTCTTGTACCCAAGCAGGCATTTTTTCTAACGGTTCAATATTTTTATTATTGTTTGACTCGATATCCTCTTGGCTATTGTTTTTATTCGTAGATTTATCAACCGCATCTTTAAACATATCCAACATTTCATTTGATACGCCCTCAACTGCTTTAACTTCAAAAGGTTTGCTCTCTTGTTTTTCCTTTTCAGAAACAGTAGGTCGAGTACCTTCTTCTTCTACTAGTACCTTAATCGCCTCTCTTGGCGCTGACGGTTTATCAGCCAAGTTAGATGCTTTAGTTAAAGAAGCTTTCTCGATACTGTTCAAACTTACGTTATTATCAACTTCATGAAGCGTTATATTGTCATCACTCACAACCTTTGAATCGTCATGTGTACTGTCAGTTATATTATTTCCTATTAGTTGGCTGTTGTTCAGATTCTCTTGAGAAATATCCTCAACGACACTCTGTTTGTGTATTTGTTGCTCATCAATATCAGCAACGTTTAATAATTGCTCTTTGTTACTTCCAACCCAAAAAGCACTAACCGCCACCGCAGCAATTAACGTTAATCCGGTTCCCCACTTTATCGCCGAAGATTGCCACCATTGTTCAACATAATACTCGTCTCCAAGTGCTTCTTGAGCAGATACCAACACAATTTTTTTATCAACCGTAGCAACATTACTGCTGTATGCATTAAGTAATGATCGTTCACACACCAAATTAATTAATCGAGGTATGCCGTCACAGATATCATGAATGGTTTTCATTGCTTTAGGAGAAAATACCGCTCGTATACACTCAGCTATCGACAGTCGATGCTTAATATATTGAGCAACCTCTTGTTGATTCAGAGGTAATAAATGATATCTAGCAGTGATCCGTTGAGCTAACTGGCGTAAATCTCTTCTTTTTAATAGTGTCTGTAGCTCAGGTTGGCCAATAAGTATCACTTGCAGTAATTTTTTAGTGTTTGTTTCTAAGTTCGTTAATAACCTTAATTGCTCAAGCACTTCAGGTTGAAGGTGCTGTGCTTCATCAATAATCAGCAACGTATTAATGTCATTTTTATGATTTTTGATGAGCTTTTCTTGAATTTTGTCAGTCAGCGTTTTTAAAGTTGCCCCCGTTTTACGGTATTTTATTTTCAGCTCATCACAAATAGTAGCAAGCAGTTCTTGGCTGGAAAGCGTCGGATTTAGAATAAATGCAGCTTGGGTATTTTCAGGTAAACGCTCCATTAAACAACGGCTCACCGTAGTTTTACCCGTACCAACTTCACCGGTTAATAATACAAAACCTCCGGCATCACCAAGACCATAGGTTAAATGAGCTAAAGCCTCTCGATGGCGATCGCTCATAAATAAGTATTGTGGATCTGGGGCAATTGAAAACGGTTTTTCTTTTAATCCGAAATAAGCTGTATACATACCAAAACTTCAAAATAAATCAACATATTGAAATTAACCTGTCGACAGCCAGATGTCAAAAAATCACACCGTTTGTGATAAACTATTCATGAATATTTAATGACTGATCCATAGGCCATATAATGATGAACAAAGAGCTAGAGCCGAACAATCAAATTACAAGCTATCTTGTTGGTGGAGCGGTAAGAGACAAACTCCTCAATAGAGCCATATTCGATCGTGACTTTGTTGTAGTAGGGTCGAGTGTTAAAGAAATGCTTTCCTTAGGTTTTACTCAAGTTGGTAAAGACTTCCCCGTATTCCTGCACCCAAAAACAAAAGAAGAATACGCCCTAGCTCGCACAGAAAAAAAAGTAGATGCTGGTTATACAGGCTTCACCTGCGATGCTTCAACTTCGGTGACCATTGAAGAAGATCTATTACGAAGGGACTTAACAGTTAATGCCATGGCATTAAAGCCTGATGGAACTATTATAGATCCCTACGGTGGACAAAAAGATCTTGATAATAGAGTGCTACGACACGTATCTGAAGCTTTTATCGAAGATCCTCTACGGGTACTCCGTGTTGCTCGTTTTGCGGCAAGATACCACGCTTATGGCTTTACAGTTGCCCCTGAAACATTAGCGCTGATGAGGGAAATAACACAAAATAACGAGCTACAAGCTTTAAGTGCTGAACGAGTATTTATCGAGTTAGATAAAAGTTTATCTTGCGAACACCCTGAAGTATTTTTTGAGACACTAAAGTCCTGTGGAGCACTTAAAGTATTATTACCTGAATTGGAAACATTATGGGGGATCCCAAATCCTGCACAATGGCACCCTGAAATTTGTTCAGGTATCCATACCATGATGGTGTTACAACAAGCCGTTAAATTATCTGATAAAAACGAAATCCGATTTGCCGCCTTGTGCCATGACTTAGGTAAAGGTTTATCACCAGAAGATCAATGGCCTAAACATCATGGACATGAAAAATCAGGTTTACCTTTAGTTACAGCAGTTTGTAAGCGACTGAAAGTCCCCACGTCTTATCAACAACTTGCTTTAAAAGTATGTGAATTTCATTTGCATTGCCATAAAGCTTTTGAACTTAAAGCTACAACTTTATTAAAGCTATTTAATGCATTGGACGTGTGGCGTAAGCCCGATTTTTTTGAAGACTTCTTATTAGCTTGCACTGCTGATATCAGAGGAAGAACGGGATTTGAACATGCTGATTACCCACAAACAGACTATTTAAGATTACTGGTAAGAAAAGCAAGAGAAGTAAACGCGAAGGCTTATGTTGAGCAAGGTTTACAAGGTATTGAAATTAAGAACGCGATTGAAAAAGAACGTTTAGCTGTTATATCAGAAATAAAAAAGTCAGCTAAACATTAGCTGACTTTTTAGCGAATTTGCCATGAAAACTCATGGCAAAGTTAAGCTTACTTAGAAGTTGTAAGTCGCTTTAACGTAGTAGTAACCACCGTTGTAATCGTATGGACCACTTTCGTAATACTTAGCACCAAGTACGCCATAAGTACCGTCTTTAAGTTCTTGAGCTTCTTTATCAAACAAGTTGTTTACACCTGCAGAGAAAGTAAAAGAATCGTTAAAGAAGTAGCTTACTTCTGCGTCAACTGTAACAGCTGAAGGAGCAGTTTCTGAACCCCACTCACTTGTATCATCAGCATGTGTTGCGTAGTACTCACCGAAGTAGTTCGCACGGATAAACATGCTTACATCTTCCCACGTTTGCGCAGCAGTTAACGTACCACGATGCTGTGGAATACCTTCTTCTAAACGCTGAATTTTACCAGCGTTAGTTGTATCAGGATTAAAGCGGTCAACTTCAGTTTCGTTAAAGTTATACGCTAAACTAAATTTAGTATCACCACCTAATAATTCCATGCTGTAGTTACCAACAATATCAACACCAGATGTAGTAGTATCAAAGTCATTCGCAAAATATGTAACTGCAGATATTAGCTCTGGGTTTTGAACACCAGCAGCTCTTAATGCTTCATAGTCAGATGCTAACACATCAATTTGGCTTGACTGTGCAATACGATCAGTCACTTCAATTGTGTAGTAATCGATAGTTAAGAATAAATCGCCACTTTGGTATACAGCACCAATTGCGTAACTAGTCGACTCTTCAGGCTCAAGTTCTTTACCGCCATAAAAAGCCGCTAACGGATCTGTTGGTGGAGCTGTAAAGCTTTGGATTAAATCACCATTAATAATTGATGTAGCTGTGTTAACAACGTTAGCTTGACCAACGGTTGGTGCTCTAAAACCAGTACTGTGTGATGCGCGTAATGATATTTCATCATTAACTTCAAATTGAGCCGTTAATTTATAGTTCAGCGTATCACCGAAAGAAGTAAAATCTTCGTAACGTAGTGCCGTACCTACTAAAATACGATCTGTTAAGTATGCTTCTACATCAACATAAGCCGCGATATTACGACGTACGTTAGTACCAGCAGCTTCTGGACCAAAACCTTTAAAACCGTGAGAACCAATGTTAAAACCTTGTTCAGCATAGTCACCTGCTTTCCAAGACGCTTCTTCACCAGCTACAATTTCAAAGCTTTCTTCACGCCATTCAACACCTGTTGCAACATTCAAATCGTCGTCTAAACCAACATCAAAAGCACGAACTAATTCAAAATTAAATGTTTTTTCTAACTGAATGTACTTACCTGTATCAAAATCGGTAGGTGTATCAAGACCTAAAGATGGGTTTAATGTATTTGATAAGTTAAATGACGATTCATTGCGACCAACAGAGGCACTTAAATCGAAATACCAATCAGCTAGAACACCCGTGCTAATTTCACCTTTAGTACCAATAGTTAATGAAGTATCAGTGATGTTTCCACCAAAGGCAGGAGTATAACCACCTGGCATTATTTGGTTCATTGAGAAACAATTTGGATCAGCAACCATTGATTGGTAATCCGCTGTATCTAGAACATTTCCCACATTAGCCGAAACGTTTGACGATGCAAGAGGGTTAGCAGCTGTAGCATTAGACCAAGAACAACTTGGAACGCCATTAGTTGCTAAACCAACATCACCAACTAGTAATGTTTCACCGTCATCAATTGAGAAAACATTACCACGATTATGAGGATTACGGTAATAGAAACCACCAGTAGCATCACGCTCAGAATAGTTACCAAATAAGTAAAACTCTTTATCGTTACCTAGATCTAAGCCCATATTACCAAATAATGTAATATCGTCTTTGATCTCTGGATTACCCCAGATTTGAGCAGGATCTTGTACAGATGTATTCCCCGCATCAATTAAGCCTTGTGCATCAGGACGTTGTACACTTCGACTTGTTGCATCAGCATTTTTTAATTGGAAGCTAAGGTTAACAAAACCATCATCAGTAAATGGCATACCAATGTTACCGTCGACAATAGTAGAAGCACCATCACCCTCGTAGTATTCACCACGACGAATAGAGAATGAACCACCATCTGCAGCATCTTTTAATACGAAGTTCATTACACCAGCAATAGCATCAGAGCCGTATTGTGCAGCAGCACCATCACGAAGTACTTCAACCTGCTTTAATGCAACACTAGGGATAACTGAAATATCAGGACCTTGAGCACCATCGTTAACACCGCCACCTTGGAAAGCGATAACTGACGCACGATGACGACGCTTACCGTTAACTAGAATTAGTGTTGAATCAGAAGATAAACCACGTAAGTTAACTGGACGTATCAATGTTGCAGCATCAGAGATTGGCTGCTGACGAACGTTAAATGAAGGAACCGCTGTTGCCAGCTGGTCTAACATATCACTTGAGGCGTTTTTACCTAGTTCATCGCCACCAACAATATCAATTGGAACAGGTGAATCAGCAACCGAGCGAGGTGCTGCACGAGAACCAACTACTGCTATACGTTCAACTTCCTGGTCTTGGGCAGCTGCATCACCTTCTGCAGCAAATGCTGATGTGTTGCCTAAAGCAACAGACACCGCAAGAGCTAAACTCGCGTTACGAAATTTAGTAGACATTTTATTTCCCTTCTTAATTTAAGGACAAATTCTATTAATGAATTTTTATTTATTTTATGATTTATTTTTTAGCTTTTTATGCAATATAAAAAGCTAATACATTATTATTTATAGAACAGCGAGAAGCCCTTTACAAGCTAACGAAAAACGTTTTTTCACCAATAGACACCCCAAACTGTACAATAAAAGTACAGCTGAATTTTATAAAAAGGTTATTAAAAATAAATAAAAAACAATATTTTACAATATAAACTGACACTTACGACAACATAAAAACGTTACAATATACGGAAAGTTTCGTACACAAATCGTGCATAATAAAGTAAAATTAATTTATATTATTTACAAAAATAATGAACTTTTATCTAAAAAAACACACTAAGGGGGAAGAATTAAGAAAGTTAAAAGTATATACGTCGTATTTTTTGGGTTACTCACCCCTAACCACTTATGAATAAATACGCACAATTTAAGAATAAATAAATAGCACAAGCACTTAACGACGAATAAAAAGGCACTATATGTGAATTGATAATCACATATAACACCTTGATTGTATTTTAATCAGCGGGTAAAACTTTGCTGCTAACTAAACCAAAACCGATTCTGTTATATCCTTCTTTTTCACACCAACCTTTCATTATTACGTTGTCACCATCTTCTAAAAAGGTCCGTTCTTCGCCATTATTTAAAGTAATTATTTGTTTTCCGCCATTACTTAATTCAAGTAACGAACCAGACTCTTCATATGTTGGTCCTGATTGAGTACCACTACCTAACATATCGCCAGGCATTAAATTACAACCATTGACCGTGTGATGAGCCACCATTTGAGCAACAGTCCAATAAGAGTGTTTAAAACTCGATACCGATAACCGGCTGGCTTGTGCTTTTACTTCTCTCATAGCAGAGGTTTCAAGTTCTACTGCTAATTGGATATCAAAAGCTCCCAATTCACGATTGTTTACTGATTCTAAATATTCCATTGGTTGAGGGTCACTTTCATCTCTTGTCCACTGCATTTTATATGGCGCAAGTGCTTCTGTTGTGACTATCCAAGGCGAAACAGTTGATGCAAAGTTTTTAGCCAAAAATGGGCCTAAAGGCTGGTATTCCCATGCTTGTAGATCTCGAGCAGACCAATCATTAAACAAACTCATACCAAACACGTGATCTTCTGCATCATTAATATCTACAGAGTCTCCTAATGTATTTCCTTTACCAATGTAAATGGCAACTTCCATTTCGTAATCTAGCCTTTTACATGGAGCAAATACAGGTGCGGCAGAGTCTGGCGCTTTAAGCTGGCCTTTAGGGCGTTTGAATTCCTGCCCTGAAACAGCGATTGAAGAAGAACGACCATGATAACCAATGGGTATCCATTTATAATTCGGTAGCAATGGATTGTCAGGTCTGAAAAGCTTGCCTACAGACGTTGCATGATAAATAGATGTGTAAAAATCGGTATAATCACCAATTTTACAAGGTAAGCTATATTCTGCTTCGCTTTGACTAACTAAGCAGTCTTTAACCACTTCTTCAAGATCTGCCCCAACTCTAAGTGCTTTAGATAAAGCCAAACGTAGAGCACTCCAGTAAGGTTTCCCTAATGACATAAAAGCGTTTAATTCATGGGTTGAACAAGCCTCTAACGATTCTTTTACGATCCCTGAAAACACACCTTTTTTATTTAATGCGGCTAAATCGATAATTTGATCGCCAATCGCGACCCCGCCACTGAAGCTATTATTTTTATTTTTTTCTTTAAAAATAGCGAATGGTAAGTTTTGAATCGGAAAGTCACTTTCTTTTGAATTAGCAGAGCCTAGCCAACTTTTTAAATTGATATCATGGGTTTCATTGAGAATAGATAGATTAGACATTTTAGAGGTTATCTCCATATTGAAAATTAGCAGACATTAATAGCCAGCCATAAGCGTTAGATAAAACAATTAAAACCAACTATAGTTAAGGTATTGAATTAATGTATCGAATTAATATAACTCACGAATAATCTCAGTTTATAACAAGGCGATAATTGGTGCTTATTTTTAATAAAATCATTATTTAGCAGGGTGTCAATAAAATTGTCCAGGTAAATATACAGCATAACCTTAACTTTTAAAGATGATGTTATTTATCCTAAGTCCAGGTTAAATAAAGACCTATAAACAATTTATTACAAGCTAAATAGCAAAAAAAACAATTAAACATTCACATAGATGACAATTAAAGATAAAGTCTAAATATGTACATATCCTAGGAGGTAGCTAATGGAAATAAACCAGTGGGTTGACGAGTTATTCGAAGTATTCGATGAAGATAAAGACGGTGTAATCAACCGAAGTGAATTTGTAGAATTAATTGACGTATTATTACAAGACAAAGGGATCCGAATGTGTGAAACGATTTTTAATCGCTTTGACACTAACCATGACAATTCCATTTCAAAAAGTGAACTTAAAGAAATGGTGATTGAGCTAGCACTTTAAGTGCCGCTCAACCAACTATAGCTTTTCAACGAGTGTTACAATTAAGTATTGGTAACATTCGTTAAAACTTACTTTTCTGCAGCAACAACACTTATTTCAACTAATAACACATCTCTAGCCATTGCCGCTTCAACACAAGCTCTTGCTGGAGCATGCCCTGCTGGAACCCAAGCATCCCAAACGGCATTCATTTGCGCAAAGTCGTTCATAGTTTTTAAGTAAATAGTCGCTGACAACATATGCTCACGTGAACTACCTGCTTGCTCTAACAATACATCAACTTTATCTAACATGGTTTGTGTTTGTTCAGTGATATCTTTTGTCGCGTCTGCACACACTTGCCCACATAAATATATCGTTCCATTATGCTTTACAATGCGACTCATGCGCGGTTTAGTTTCTAGTCTTTCAATAGTCATTATTTTCTCGTGTTTTTATAAAGCAAAACCCCAACATGTAACATATTAGGGCTTTATTAATTTAGGCATTGGCAAAATGATTGCTCGTTTAAGCGTAGGAAAATCGTTTTATTTTGCGAAGAAAGCACGCAGGCTAGTTTACTAGCTGAGTACTTTCGACAATAAAATAAAGCGAATTAACAAGCTTAAAAAGCAATTATTCCCATTCGATAGTTGCTGGCGGCTTCCCTGATATATCGTAAACAACACGAGAAATACCATCAATCTCATTAATAATACGGTTAGATACTAAGCCTAAGAAATCGTATGGTAAGTGTGACCAGCGAGCTGTCATAAAGTCGATAGTTTCAACACAACGTAAACTAACAACCCAGTCATATTTACGTGCATCGCCCATTACGCCAACCGAGCGTACCGGTAAGAATACAGTAAATGCTTGGCTTACTTTATGGTATAAATCAGCTTTGTGTAATTCTTCAATGAAAATGGCATCAGCACGACGTAATAAGTCAGCATATTCTTTTTTCACTTCACCTAAAATACGTACACCTAAACCAGGCCCAGGGAATGGGTGACGGTAAAGCATGTCGTAAGGTAAACCTAGCTCTAAACCTATTTTACGTACTTCATCTTTAAATAACTCACGTAATGGTTCAACTAAACCAAGTTCCATATCATCGGGTAAGCCGCCAACATTATGGTGAGACTTAATCACATGAGCTTTGCCGGTAGCTGATGCTGCAGATTCGATCACATCAGGGTAAATAGTCCCTTGCGCTAACCATTTTGCGTTGTTAAGTTTTTTCGACTCTTCATCGAAAACTTCAACAAAAACATTACCAATAATTTTACGCTTTTTCTCTGGATCACTTTCATCAGCTAATCGATCTAAGAAACGGTCTTCCGCTTTCACATGGACGATTTTCAAACCAAAGTGGTCGCCAAACATATCCATAACTTGCTCACCTTCGTCTAAACGAAGTAAACCGTTATCAACAAATACACAAGTAAGCTTATCGCCTATGGCGCGTTGTAACAGCATAGCAACAACCGATGAGTCAACACCGCCAGATAAACCCAAAATAACTTCGTCATCACCGACTTGGGCTTTCATTTTAGCCACTGCATCTTCAATAATTGATGCTGAAGTCCAAAGTTTTTCACATTGACAAATATCAACAACAAAGTGTTCTAAAATACGCTTACCTTGCTTAGTATGAGTAACTTCGGGATGGAACTGAACACCGTAAAATTGCTTGTCTTCATTAGCCATCGCCGCAAAAGCACAACTCTCAGTTTTAGCAACGGTAACAAAACCCTCAGGAATTGCCGACACTTTATCGCCGTGACTCATCCATACATCTAATAACGCATTACCATTTTCGCTAACGCTGTCTTCAATAGCATTGAATAGTGCAGATTTAGCAACAACTTCAACAGCCGCATAACCAAATTCTTTATGTTCACTACTTTGTACACCACCACCAAGCTGTTCAGCCATGGTTTGCATACCGTAACAAATACCTAATACAGGAATATTTGCGTTAAATACATATTCAGGTGCACGTGGTGAGTTTTCTTCAGTAACAGACTCTGGACCACCAGCAAGAATAATTCCGGTAGGATTGAATTCTTTAATTTGTGCTTCAGTCACGTCCCATGACCAAAGTTCACAGTAAACGCCAATTTCACGCACACGACGAGCAATAAGCTGAGTGTATTGTGAGCCAAAATCTAAAATTAGTATGCGGTGATCATGAATGTCTTTACTCATAATGCTATCTCTTTTAAAAAGTAAAACAGGTTGACTAAAGTCAACCTGATAAAAATTGTTTTTGAAGGTCTTTGTGAATCCACAAAGCATTGAGAATTTTAATTTGAATTCAAGGCGGTAGCGCGGAGTTGACGATAGTCAATGAGCACTTCCAACGAGGAAGTCATGTTAAAAGGCCAATGCCAAGTAGAGCTAACCCATTCTATAGTTTGGCGCTTCTTTGGTGATGGTCACGTCGTGTACATGCGACTCACCCATACCTGCAGAGGTGATCTTCATAAACTCAGGCTTAGTTCTCATTGTTTCTATGTCTTTACTACCCGTTAAGCCCATAGAAGAACGTAATCCGCCCATTTGTTGATGAATAATTGCAGCTACTGGACCTTTGTAAGCAACACGCCCTTCAATACCTTCTGGCACTAGCTTATCTGCTTCGCCATCAGATTTTTGGAAGTAGCGGTCACTTGAGCCTTCTTTTTGGCTCATTGCGCCTAGCGATCCCATACCACGATATGATTTGTAGTAACGACCTTGGTATAGCTCAACTTCACCTGGCGACTCTTCAGTACCCGCTAACATGCTGCCAACCATTACACAGTGAGCACCAGCGACAAGTGCCTTTGCAATATCACCAGAAAAACGAATACCGCCATCGGCGATAACTGGGATCCCAGTACCTTTTAACGCTTCAACTGCATTTGAAATAGCAGTTAATTGCGGAACACCTACACCTGTTACTATACGGGTTGTACAGATAGAGCCAGGGCCGATACCTACTTTTACAGCATCAACACCAACATCAGCCAATGCCTTAGCACCCGCACCTGTTGCAACATTACCGGCGATAATTTGAAGATTAGGATATTTATCACGTGTTTCTTTAACGCGATCAAGTACACCTTGAGAATGCCCATGAGAGGTATCAATTAATAATACATCTACCCCAGCTTCAACTAGTGCATCAATACGCTCGTCAGTTCCTGCACCAACACCTACTGCTGCACCAACACGTAACCGACCTAACTCGTCTTTACATGCATCAGGTTTGCTTTCAGCTTTTTGATAATCTTTAACAGTAATTAAACCTTTTAATTTAAAAGCGTTATCAACCATCAGGATTTTTTCAATACGATTTTCATGCATTAGTGCCAGAATTTCTTCACGTTCTGCACCTTCTTTAACCGTAATGAGTTTATCTTTAACGGTCATAAGCTCTGATACATTTAAAGATAAATCTGTTTCAAACCTAAGATCTCGACCAGTGATAATACCAACAAGGTTATTATCAACATCAACAACCGGAAAACCTGAAAATCCTAACTTATCAGCAAGCTTCATTACTTTTTCAATAGGCTCATTAGGAGAAACAGTGACCGGATCTGAAACAATACCACTTTCATATTTCTTTACTTGAGAAACATTTTTAGCTTGTTCTTTAATTGTCATGTTTTTATGAATAAAGCCTACGCCGCCTTCTTGAGCTAACGTAATAGCTAAACGCGCTTCGGTAACTGTATCCATAGATGCAGAGATCATTGGAACATTTAACTCAATTTTTCGAGTTAATTTTGTTTTCAAATTCGCAGTGTGGGGAAGTACCGTAGAATGGGCAGGTACAAGTAGAACATCGTCAAAAGTTAACGCTTCTTGGGCAATTCTTAGCATCGCAACATCTCACTAATTAAGGGTGATCAGGAGTAAATATTGCGGCAGAATTTTAACTGTTTTCTTCCCTAAGGTAAACTTAAATTTAACTAATAAGCAAAATATTTTCACCTTAAACGATGAACAACGATATAATAAACTTCAAACTCGCGTTAAACAGCTAAAAACTATCCTTTTATGAATAATCAGCACATTCTACAAGTAAGTGAGCTCACTAAAAAAGTACGTTATCTTCTAGAAAGTGAACTTAATACCGTATGGTTATGTGGGGAAATATCTAATTTCATGGCTGCAAACTCTGGTCATTGGTATTTGTCGTTAAAAGACAGTAAGTCCCAAGTAAAGTGTGCCATGTTCAAAGGAAATAATCGTAGAGTTAGGCTACCTTTAGGCGGATTACCTAAAAACGGTCAGCAAGTTTTGGTAAGAGCTAAAGTATCACTTTACGAACCACGTGGTGATTTTCAGCTTATTATTGAACAACTTGAAGATGCTGGTGAAGGCATACTTAGACAACAATTCGAACAGCTAAAAAATAAACTACACGCTGAAGGGCTATTTGACCCTTTTGCAAAACAAGCGATACCTAGTCAAATAAAATCAGTTGGCGTAGTCACTTCAGCAACTGGCGCTGCTGTTAAAGATATACTGTCGGTTTTAAAACGCCGAAACCCTTTAATTAACGTTATTATTTACCCTACTTTAGTGCAAGGTAACGAGGCTAAGTTTGATATTGAAAATGCCATTAACATCGCAAACCAACGAAATGAATGTGATGTGCTTATTATCGGACGCGGCGGAGGTTCTTTAGAAGATCTTTGGAGCTTTAATGAAGAGAATGTTGTTCGAGCGATTTACAATAGCCGAATTCCAACCATTAGCGCCGTTGGCCATGAAATAGATACCACCTTATCTGACTTTGTCGCGGATCAACGAGCCCCTACTCCTTCTGCTGCAGCGGAGTTAGTTTCTTCCGATGTAAAAGAGCACAATAAAGCGATCAATTTATTGGAAAATCGAGTCGCTCTTTCAACACAACGCCACGTTAGTAATCTAGGAAAACAGCTTGTAAGCATTCAACAGCGACTTAATCGATTGCATCCGGCGCAAAAATTACATATTCAACAGCAAAAAGTTGATGAACTCACCATGCGGTTAAATCAATCGTTTGAACGGAGAAAGACCAGCTTACTCCAAAAGCCTCAACTTTTAAGAAACCGTTTATTGGTTCAATCACCACTCAATAAAATACGTTTACAACAAGAGCGTGTTACAGATCTTCAAAGTCGCTTAGTTTCAGCAATGCTGACATTAAATAGCCAAAAACAAATACAATTTAAACATACAATAGAGCAGCTTAATCTTGTTAGCCCACTAGCAACGATTGCACGCGGGTATAGTGTAACGAAGAACGCTAAAGGAAAGGTGATCACCAGCGTGCAGCAAACTAAATCTAATGATAAATTATCGATTCAGCTATCTGATGGTATTGTGCAAGCTAAAGTAATTTAAAGAATTAATACTATCAAACGAGTAATAATAGGGACGTTATATTTCAGCTACAACCGCATGTTGAACAAGTTTAATGACGGAGCTTCGGCTCCTATCTTCGAACTTAATACCTAACGAAATACCATCAAGTTGCGATTTAATATTACACACAAGTGCAGAAAGGTTGATGTTGCTCATTCCTTCAAAATCTTCAACGATTACTTCAATACCTTTGTTTTCAACTAACGTTAACGACTCTCCGTTACTGACCATAACTTTACAGCCATGAACAGATAAATTACGTATAACCCCTTTCCAGTATTCTTTACCAACTTTGAGTTTAACGTCAATATCGGTATGTATTCTTAAAGACGATCTTAGGCTCTGAAGAGTTACTGTCTTCGGAAAGTCTAATACAATAATCCTAGAAGGTATTTGTAAGGTTTGTTTAACCTTACCGACAAAAGCGACAACAGAACCTTCGTGCCCTTCAATCAAGCCTCTAACGGTAATTGACGCACCTTGGTTAATAAAGTTGGCAAAACTGCCTAATTTGGTTGAATCTGGAAGTTGGATTAAGACATATTTTTTAGGGAGATAACCGATAAGTGGTGTTCTAAATTTAGCACGTTGACCTGCAGGTGTAACAATATCTATGGAAACGTTTGAACCCGCCTGTAACAAGGCTAAGTTATTGTTTAATCTATTTGCCGTTTCTACTTGTTTTGCTGTCACGCTTGCATTCATCCTTATTAGACGTATTCCTTGTTACACCCACCATATTTTCCATTTGTCCAACATAATGGCCTTAAGGTTATTAATATACATCACTCTTAGCACAAAAAAAACAGCCCTAGAGCTGTTTTGATTTGGCGATAAACATATTAATCTTTTTTATAACCTTGAGTCGCTCTCGCTAATTTCTTTTGTTGGGTATAATTTAGTTTCTTCTTACCTGCGAATGGGTTACTTGTTTCTCTAAATTCAATTCTAATTGGCGTACCCATAATCTTTAATGACTTACGATAATAATTCATTAAATAACGTTTATACGAAGGTGGTAGCTTTTTAGCCGAATTACCGTGAATAACGATAATTGGTGGGTTGTAACCACCGGCATGCGCATATTTTAGTTTTATACGACGACCTTGATGCATAGGAGGTTGATGATCAAATACCGCCATATCCAAAATTTTAGTTACCATAGAGGTAGAAATACGTTTAGTTGCTGATATAAATGCTTCTTCTACTGACTCATATAAATGCCCTACACCTGTTCCATGTAAAGCTGAAATAAAGTGAATACGTGCAAAATCAATAAAACCTAATCGACGATCTAATTCGGTTTTAATACGATCTTTAACATGGTCTTCAAGCCCATCCCATTTATTTACCGCTAGTACCAGTGAACGTCCAGATTCTAAAATAAATCCTAATAAACTTAAATCTTGATCGGTGATCCCTTCTTGAGCATCAATAATCAACAAACACACATTTGAATCTTCAATCGCGCGAAGCGTTTTAATAACAGAAAACTTTTCAACCACGTCAGTAACATTTTTACGACGACGAATACCTGCGGTATCGATTAAGGTATATTCTCGGCCATCATGCTCCATCGGGATATAGACACTATCACGTGTCGTACCCGGCATGTCGTAAACTACAACACGTTCTTCACCTAAAATTCTGTTGGTTAGTGTAGATTTACCGACATTCGGTTTGCCAATTATAGCCAGTTTGATTCTGTCATTTTCTTCGGGGGCTGCATCAATTTTTTCTTGATCGGTCAGCTCATCTTCCATCTCACCGTCAAATTCATCATTTGCTTCGGTTTTTGGTTCTGATAAAGCTTCTATATGTGGCGTTAAAGCTAAAGTCAGTAACTGAGTAACCCCTCGGCCATGAGCAGCAGCAATTTGATGTACCGTGTCACCTAAGCCTAGTGAATAAAAATCAGCTACGGCTGAATCGGCATCAATACCATCAACTTTGTTGGCAACAAGAAATATCTTCTTGTTTTGTTTACGTAAGTAGGTAGCTATACCTTGATCGGCAGACGTCAAACCAGCACGGGCATCAACCATAAACAATACGGCATCAGCTTCCTCAACCGCCATTAACGACTGTTCAGCCATTAACAGATCGATGCCTTCTTCATCACCTTGAATACCGCCGGTATCAATAACAATAAAAGGATGCTCTTCTACCTCAGCTTTACCATATTGGCGATCGCGTGTTAAACCGGGGTAATCGGCAACAAGTGCATCTCGACTACGAGTCAGACGATTAAATAGCGTGGACTTACCTACATTAGGACGTCCAACAAGTGCTACTACAGGAAGCATGGGTACCTCTATTTCATTAAATAATAGCGTCGAACAATACCCTTAGGTATCATATTCGACGCTTAAAAATTGTGTTTTAAAAAATAAACAACGGCTCCAACACTTTTGTGAGGAGCCGTTGTTAATGTTAGCTGATTTTGTGAATTAAGGCGCTTTTATTGCCTGTAAATCACCGTTACGAGCTTGTGTAAAAATTACATCACCATTTACGGTTGGTTTAACATGTATGCCGCTAGAGTCGACTTGTTGACGAGAGACTATTTCACCAGTTTCACTATTTAACCAATGCAGATAACCTTCAAAGTCACCCACCACAATATATTCGCCAACTTCAGTAGGGCCAGTAACATTTCGATTAGTGAGTGTTAATTGGCTCCACTTTTCAGTACCCGTCAATCTATCTAACGCGTATACGTGACCTTTAGTATCCGTTAAGAAAATATTGTTCGCACTAATTAATAGATCAGTATGAGATGAATATTGTCTTTTCCAAACCACTTGACCACTTCTTAAATCGATAGCAGCAAGATTACCACGAGATGAAATACTGTAAACACGATCACCAAATATTACCGGTGATGAATCAACATCAATAACACGTTCAAATTCAGTAGAACCTGTTGGCTCTCCTACCGCAACAGACCAACCTTGTTGACCATTATTCATAATATATACGGTTAGATTGCCGTCGGGTGTACCAACAAAAACACCACCTGCAGCAATTGCAGGAGCACTAATACCACGCAATGTTAATGATGGGGTATCTTGTTCAATTTTCCATAACTCTTCGCCATCAGACGCATTGAATGCTTTTAATACACCAGAAGCCGTATTAACCGCTAAAACACCAGAATCTATAGCTGGAGCAGCTAATACTTCACCGGTAACTTTAGCTTGCCATTCAAGGTTTCCAGATTCTGCATCTAAAGCGAAAACTTTACCATTTTCACTACCTAGGAAAATTTTATTAATACCGGCAATTGGGCCGCCGCTAATTAATGCTGATTCAGGACCTTCAAAAAAACCACGTTCTTTTGTGTTGTCGCGCAAATCTACCGACCATGTAACTTTTCCAGTTTCAAGGTCTAATGCGGCAACGTTACCTGCTCTACTACTAGTATAAAGCTTGTCATAAGCGACTATAGGTGTAATACGAGAAAAATATTCATCGGCGCCATCACCGATACTTGTTTCCCATAAAACTGTCGCTTCAAATTGCTGCGTCATTTCAATTAATTCAGCAGGTTCAGACTCATCAATTTCTTCGGTGGTTGAACAGGCTGTTACGCCTAAAGCCATCAAACATAATACGGCAAGTTTTTTATTTAATTTCTTTTTATCAAAAATAGGCACATTAAGATCCGGTTGTTATTGATTAAACTGTTTGGGTTTTCAATTCTGACAACAGAATTGAAAAAAAAGTCACTCAAAAAGTTATTTTTTCACATTAGTTAACGTAATGTTCTCGGCCAAGTCATCTAATTTCATTTTTAAGGCTTGATTCGCATTACCAACAGTCGCGGCAATCGCTTCTTGGTATGCTGAACGAGCTAAGTCTTTCTTGCCTTGTAATAAGTAAGCATCACCCTTTATTTCTTCAATAGATGATTTAAATGATTTAGGTAACGGAGCCTTTAACGTAGTTAATGCCGCTTCAACTTTTTCTAATTGAATTTGTACACGCGCTAAACGAACAGTAGCAATAGCTTTTATACCGTTATCTTGTGATGTTTCAATTGCTGTAGTCAGGTATTTCTCTACTTGAGTCCAGTCTTGATGAGTTGCAGCTTTTTTAGCTAAATTCAATGCTGTAAGTGTTGAGTAATTCGACCCTTTGTTTTCAGCAATAAATTTTTCACCTGCAGCGATATAGCTATCTGGTGTTTTTTGTGCAGACTCAACCAGTGTTTGGTAAGAATCGGATACCGCTAACTCTTCTGCTAATTTATTGTCTTTATAAAAATTAAAACCAATAAATCCTGAAAAGCCAATCACTAGGCCGGCAATAATTGCGTTACCATTCTTCTTCCAATAGCCTTTAATCGCTTCTACTTGTTGTTCTTCACTTTGATAAATTTCCACAACGTTCCCTTAAATTAATTTTTCTAATAAGCTTGGCACTTGATCAAATGACAAGCTTTCTTGTTCGTTTTGTCCACGAAGATATTTTATTGTTACTTTTTGTTCTTGTAACTCGTTCTCACCTAATATAATGGCAATTTGAGCACCAGATTTATCTGCGCGTTTCATTTGCTTTTTCATGTTACCGCCACCACAGTGATTTTGTAATCGGCACTGAGGCACCGCATCACGCCATTGTTCGGCTAATTGAGATGCTTGAAGTTCAACTTCTTCACCTAACATAATGAAATAAGCTTCTACTTGTGGTCGTACATTGGTCACTTTTTCTAAGCTAGTCAACATAAGAACAAGTCGCTCAATACCTAAGGCAAAACCAAATCCTGGGGTTGCTTTACCGCCAAGTTGAGCAACTAAACCATCGTATCGACCACCGGCACAAATAGTACCTTGAGCGCCTAAACTGCTAGTCACCCATTCAAATACGGTTCTATTATAATAATCGAGTCCACGTACTAGTCTGTCATTCAATACATATTGAATGCCTGCAGCATCAAGACGACGACATACTTGAGCAAAATGCTCTTTTGACTCTTCACCAAAATAGTCTGATAATTTAGGTGCTCCAACAAGTGCTTCTTGCACTGCTGGATTTTTGCTATCAAGCACTCGTAATGGATTAGTCAGCATTCTGCGTTTGCTGTCTTCATCAAGTTGTTCTTCACGTTCAGTTAAAAAAACAACTAACGCATCACGATAGCTCGCACGCTCTTCATTTGAACCTAATGAATTTAGCTCAAGCGTAACATGTTCATTAATGCCTAATTCTTTCCATAAACGCGCAGTTAATGAAATAACTTCTGCGTCAATGTCTGGTGTAGCAATACCGAAGGCTTCTAAACCAAACTGATGAAATTGACGGTAACGACCTTTTTGTGGACGTTCATGTCGGAACATAGGGCCCATGTACCATAGGCGTTGCTCTTGATTGTATAACAAACCATGTTGATTCGCCGCACGTACACAAGGAGCCGTTCCTTCAGGGCGTAACGTTAAGCTATCGCCATTACGGTCATCAAATGTGTACATTTCTTTTTCAACGATATCAGTAACTTCACCGATTGAACGTTTGAATAGTGCTGTAGATTCAACAATCGGCATGCGTATTTCTGCAAAGCCATAATTACTTGCTACTCGCCTAAGTACTGATTCTACCATCTGCCAAATATTGGTTTCTGACGGTAGGCAATCGTTCATACCTCTAACTGCTTGAATTGTTTTACTCACTAAAAAACTTCTCTCAATAAATCTGAATTGCTAAATACTGCGCGCATTATAGGCGCATTACAGGAAAACGTAAACGCTGACGTTTTCTCTCAATAAATTACTCGACTTCTTTTATCTCAATGGCGTTAGCTTTATCTAATAATTTAGCTTTTGCACGAATTCGACTTTCAAGTTGATCAACGAGATTATTATTATCAAAGCGCTCTTTTTGTCGAATACCATCAAGGTAAAATCCGCTTTTTTTACTACTACCTGTTAATCCAAGGTCTGAGACTATTGCTTCACCTGGGCCATTAACAATACAGCCAATGATAGACACGTCCATTGGCGTCATAATATCTTCAATACGTTGCTCAAGCGCATTAACCGTTGAAATAACATCAAACTCTTGACGAGAACAACTTGGACAAGCGATAAGGTTAATGCCACGGCTTCTTAATTTAAGTGACTTTAATATATCGAAACCGACTTTTATTTCTTCTACTGGATCTGCTGCTAACGAAACACGTAACGTATCGCCAATACCTTCAGAAAGCAATAAACCTAAACCAACAGACGATTTAACCGAACCAGCACGTAAACCACCCGCTTCAGTAATACCTAGATGTAACGGATTATCAATTTGTTTTGCTAATAAGCGATAAGCACCAACCGCTAAAAACACATCAGATGCTTTTACGCTTACTTTAAAATTTTGAAAGTCTAATCGATCGAGAATGTCCACATGGCGCATGGCTGATTCTAATAAAGCTTCGGGTGTTGGTTCAGTGTATTTTTCTTGGATATCTTTTTCAAGAGAACCACCGTTTACACCAATTCTAATGGGGATACCATTATCTCTTGCTGCTTGTACAACCGCTCTAATTCTATCTTCTTTACCAATGTTACCTGGATTAATTCGTAAACAGTCAGCGCCATACTCTGCCACTTTAAGTGCTATTCGATAATCAAAATGAATATCGGTTACAAGTGGTACACTAACTTGTTTTTTTATTTCTTTAAACGCTTCAGCGGCATCCATGGTAGGCACGCTGACGCGCACAATATCAGCCCCTACAGCTTCTAATGATTTAATTTGAGCAACCGTTGCAGCAACATCTGTTGTTAAAGTGTTGGTCATAGATTGCACGGTAATCGGTGCGTCTCCACCAACAGGAACATTTCCCACCATAATTTGGCGAGATTTACGGCGAATAATAGGTGATTCTTTAAACATAAGAGTTCTTTAAATAATTAGTTGTTATATAAGTGGTTCAGGTGAAAGTGGCAAGGTAAATTTAGCGATGTAACCTTGTCTAAAAGTCGACATATCAATATTTTCACCATTAAAATTAATATCAACAAGCTCAGGTTTGCCAATAGTTATTTTTAGTGGCGGTTTACCTTTAATTGTCATGATATAACCTGATTTTTTAATACCCCAAGCAATTCGTTCTCCTGTGGCATCGTTAATATTTACCCAACAATCGCCTGAAAAAGTAAAGATTGTTGTCACTGTTGTCGGTAACTCCATCGATTCTACTGGAATTTCGGTGTCAGCTTCAATCGTTGGAAGAATTTGATCAGCCAATTCAGTGTCAAGTATTGTATTGCTTGTTTTTAATTTATCGACCTCTGCCGAACTAGCTATTGGTTCTTCTTTAGTCTTGGGAGCAGTATTATCTTGTAAGTCTTTTGATAATTCAGCAGTCTGCGCTTCCTTTATGACTATCTCAGTCACTTCCTCACCCTTCGACACCACAGATACCTTATCTCCTTGCAGCCACCACATGGTAGTTAAGCCAATAAATATCGCAAGAATAAAATACGTTATCCACATTAATATATTGTTTTGTGTTTGCTTAGATGTACCACGTGAAAAACTCTTCATTTGGGCAAGATCATCTTGATGTTGATTTAATTTTTCGTAGCTTGCTATTACTTTATCTGCCGAAAGTCCGACAAGTTTTGCGTAATTTTTTAGGTAACCTCGGTTATAAGTAGCAGGTAACGAACTATCAAAAACATCATGTTCAATGTCTTGCACCAAATTTACTCTAAAGTTTAATCGGGTAGCAACATCATTAACACTCAGTTTATTTTTCACTCGTGCTTGTGCTAACAAAGCACCTGGGCCAATTATTTCAATATCTTTTTCGGTGTTATTTGGGTCTTTATTCATTAATTAGCTCATTAAGATTTAAGTGCTTTTTTGGGATTTGCTAAATAAATAACATCACCAATTTTTAATATTTTTGTACGCTTAAATCCATTCCAACGTTCAATATAATACATCTTAATGTTATAGCGTTGAGAAATAGAGAAAAGGCTATCCCCCTTCACAACAACATGAATAGGCAAGGTAAGCGTTCTCTGCGCATTTTCATTATCTTTTTCTTGAGTGCTTACCGTATTTTCCTCGACTCCAGAGTTTTCAACCTCAGGAAGATCAACTTCTTCTGATTTAGATAATGTGTCAACACTTCCACTTACTGATTCTTCTACAGCAGCTAACTCTGGAGTTGTTTCACTTTCTATTTCAGTAAGTGCCTGATCCGTAATTTGTGTTTCGTCAGTGTTTTTAAACTCTTCAGTAGTTTCTACTTGTTGAGTTATATCAATTTTATTAATCTCGACTGCGTATTGAGCAAGTTCAATGTCTGGTTCGTCTGTTTCGTTTATCTCTTGAACATCTTGCATGTTAGCTACGTTGTCGATTGCCACTTTATCCACATCGCTTGTAACTGGATTATCAATTAATGTGGTTTCATTAATTTCTGGTATATCTTGTTTAGCAAGTTCAGCTACGGTTGTTGGTTCAGTTATTGATGTAAGTTCAACAACAGGCTCGGCTTTAACCTCAGATTTAAGCGAAATACCCGTACGTTTATTTGGAGACAGAACCATGACACGTTTTTTAGATTTTCTTTTATTTTCGCCAATAATTAAACGATATTCTTTTGCTAAAGTGTCTGCTTCAATATGGCTGAGCTCATTTATAATATATTGATTGGCTTCATAAGAATTTGGGAACATTTTTACTAACATCCCAGCATAATTTTTAGCAACACGTTTATTATTAACTTTATCGAATACTTTATAGGCAAGAGCTAATGCATTAGAAGAGAAACGTCTGGTCGTTTTTTCATAACGTCTTAAATATACCTGCGCTTCATCATAATTTCCCATGATATATTGCAAACGTAACATTTGAATAAGCGACGATGAATTACTTGGGCTATGTGCAATTGATTTAGCAAAATACATTTCTGCTTTGTCGAATTGCTTAGCTTCTAGTTGACATAAAGCTAAGTTTTCGTAACTTTTTGAGACTAACGCGTAGGAAGGAACAGCAATTGCTCTAAGCATCTGTTTTTCTGATTCAGCATAGAGTTCTTGTTTACATAAAAATACACCGTAATTATTGAGCGCATCCGCATCTTCAGGATCTAAAGACAGCGCTTTCTCATAAGCTACAATGGCTTGTTTTGGTTCATCTACGGCATCAAAATAATGAGCATATGCGGTATAAACTTGAGTTAAACCTGGCGCAAAACGCTTTGCCTTCTCTAAATTGATCTTGGCTTGTGTGGTATTCCCCATTTTGAGATACCCCATAGCAAGTGATACACGTGTGCTCGCCATTTCGCTATTGGTCGAATTATTCTCTATAACCGGGTTTTCAGCATTGTTCTCATAACTTTGGGAGACACACCCCGTTAACAATGAGCTAATCACACTAACGGCTATTAAAGAAGGAATTTTTATCATACGAAGTCCAAGTCACTTTGAGTATATTATTTTACCAATCTGTATAAATATTTATTCAGATTGGTTTTATGTCCACATGCATCATAACCACATCAGATCACTTTTACTGATATTTCTTCACTTTTTGATGAGTTTTTTTCGTTGTATTGTTCGGTTCGCTTGGTCCTATCTATAACCTCACCCGCTAATTGACCACACGCTGCATCGATATCATCACCACGTGTACGGCGAGTAATAACAGTAAGGCCGTAACTTTGTAATACTTTATCAAAACGATCAATACGAGAATTACTAGAACGTTTATAAGGTGAACCAGGGTACGGATTAAACGGAATTAAGTTAATTTTGCTTGGTAAATCTTTCAAAGCAATCGCTAATTCATGTGCTTGTTCGGTACTGTCATTGACGTGATCTAACATCACGTATTCAATGGTAGCTTGTTTATTCGCTTTTGACCCATCAATGTAACGACCTGCAGCCGATAAAAACTCTTCTAATGGATATTTTTTATTAATAGGAACAAGTTCATCTCTTAATTTATTATTAGGAGCATGAACAGAAATAGCTAGCGCACAATCAATTTTCTCTTTCAGCATATCTAATGCCGGAACGACACCAGAGGTACTAACAGTAACACGGCGCTTAGACAAACCGTAACCTAAATCATTAAGCATAGTGTCTAACGCTGGGATCAGGTTTTTCATATTAAGTAATGGTTCACCCATTCCCATCATAACGATGTTAGTAATAGGTCGTTTTCCAGCAATACGTGTTGCACCAATATCATTGGCTACACGCCAAACTTGGCCAATAATTTCAGCCATTGTCAGGTTACGATTAAAACCTTGCTGCGCGGTTGCACAAAAAGTACATTCCAATGCACAACCTACTTGTGATGATACACATAAAGTTGCTCGATCATTTTCAGGGATCCAAACGGTTTCGACTTCTTGTCCACCTTCTAAACGAAGTGCATATTTAATGGTGCCGTCTGTCGATACTTGTTTTTCAGAAATTTCCGGGGCGACAATCTCAGCGCTACGCTGAAGTTTTTCTCGTAATTTTTTATTAATATTAGTCATCTGCTCAAAATCAGAATAACCAAAATGATAAATCCATTTCATCAGCTGGTCAGCACGAAAGGGTTTTTCACCTAGAGATGCCAAATACTCACGCATCATTTGATGGTCTAAATTAAGTAAGTTCACTTTTTTATTAGACGTAGGTACAACTTCTGCCACTTCACTCATGATAAATTTATCTCAAAAAACATGTTAAAAAATCAATACACGAGGCTATTTCCCCGCGTAATGTAAATACAAGTAAGTAAAAATCAAAGATTATGTACTTAGCTCAATAGTAATAGTCAGTATTCTACTTAAAAACACTCAGTATTAATATTTTATTCAACTAGCTAAAACAACAAAAGGATTTTACCGACAATTCAGTAAAATCCTTTACAATCAATATTATTTGAAATCGCCTTAAAGACGACCAGTCATATTAACGTGTGCGAGCACAAATCTCGTCATCAGCGAAGAAATAAGCAATTTCACGTGCTGCTGATTCTAAAGCATCAGAACCGTGACATGCGTTTTCATCAATTGAATCAGCGTAGTCTGCACGTAAAGTACCTGCTAACGCGTCAGCTGGGTTTGTAGCACCCATGATTTCACGGTTTTTAAGAACAGCATTTTCGCCTTCTAAAACCTGAACCATTACCGGACCAGAAGTCATGAATTCAACTAAAGCACCAAAAAATGGACGTTCGCTGTGTTCTGCGTAAAAACCTTCAGCTTTTTCTTTGCTTAAATGAACCATTTTTGAAGCAACGATTTTTAAATTTGCAGTTTCGAAACGGTTATAGATTTGGCCAATAACATTTTTTGCTACAGCATCTGGTTTTACGATTGAAAAAGTACGTTCGATAGCCATTATAGCCCTCTCATTTGATTAACAGTATAAATTTTGGCGCGATTATAGACGAATTATCGCCAAAAAACTAATCTTAATCAAAATATGTAATGTGATTGTAAAGATTACAAGCATATTGTGAATGGTTATAAATTTAAGCTAAATAACTATTCAATATCCGCTATAACTATACTCATCTTATCTATAAATAATGAAGACGTTAAATATCTAGAATTTGTTTGATATCTTCAGTGATTTGGTCAATATTTTCAATTTTCGCTGGGGCAATAAAAATAGTATCATCACCCGCTAACGTACCTAATATACCCGCTGACTCACCCATGCTATCAAGCATTCTAGAAATTAATGGCGCACCACCAATACCTGTTTTTACAATAACTTGCATACCGTTGTGTTTAACGCTAACAACAACTGACTGAATAGCTTGTTTGGTTTTAGGTATCGCCAATTCGTCAGGTAAAATATAAACCACCTGACTTGACGCATTTCTCATTTTAACAGCGCCTAGTTTAGACAATAAACGAGAGATTTTAGCTTGAGACATATTGTCAAAGCCATTTGTTGATAAAGCTTCTGCTAACTGACTCTGAGAGCCATAACATTGATCTTTCAACAAACCTTTAAATGTTTGAATTAAAGCTGACTCATTTTTTTTACGACTACTTAGCATATTCACTCTAGTACGGGTTTAATTTCCATCTCATTATAATAGTAAATTTCCTCTATGAAAAACAGTTATGTATTTATTCGTTCACAAAAATGCTTTAACTCCGGTTAGTTTTCACACCATTTATCAATTTTATTATATATCCTACGTTTTTTTACATTTCCAAACATATTTTCAACATTTCACTTACTGAAAATTACAGCGACTTTATAAACAATAGCGGTATTCCAACATTCATCATTTGGCTCAACATGCGCAACACTCAGTCCTTTAAAACAAAGTTAACCGCGATATCTTCAGTGCTACTCGCCACATGTTTGGTTTCTTATTCTAGCTATGCTTTTGATAAAAATGCAGCATCAATAGAAGTTATTCTCGTAGAAGGTAAGCGTAATCAAGCACTCTCAGAAGTTACTCCTGAAACTGAAAAACTATTGAAAATTGCCGGACTAGATCATGATCCATTAGGGGCTGTTTATACATTACCTGGCGTCGTTTATGCGGGTGGAGATGACGGTGGTGAGCCCGCGATACGAGGCTCTTCCCCAGACGATAATGCTTTCTATATAGATGACTTGCCGACAAGTTACATATTCCATTTATTTGGTGACAGTATTTTCAATGAAAACGTCGTACGAGATTTTTCTCTAGAGCCCGCTGCATTCGGTAGTCAATATACCAATGCTACTGGTGGCGTTTTCGACGTAAAATTACGAGACCCACGTAATCAAGACTTCAAAACAACCATAGACATGAGTTTACTTAAAGCTAGCGCTATGATTGAAGGGGGACTTGGAGAAAATCATGCATTTTACCTTGCTTATAGACGTAGTCTTATTCATTTATTTCTCCCTGAAGGAGAAGAAGATGAAGGTTATACCATTTTCCAAGCGCCGGTCAGTGATGATTACCAAGGAAAATATCAATGGTTAATCGGTGACGAACACAAACTTACCTTTACGATTACCGGTGCTAGTGATCAAGGTGGTATTAATATTTCAAAAGCATCAGAAGAAGGAAGGATAGATCCTGACTTTGTTGGTGATTTGAGTATTAGTACTAAGTTCGATAGCCAAGGGATTTCATGGCAATATTACGGTGACAGCTCAAAAATAATGCACGTAACGTTAGGCCATACTTCAGAAAACCAAAAAGAATCCTTCGGGCAAGGACAGTTCATTAATGTCGACTCCGAAATTTACAATGCTCGATTTCTGTATCAAATAGATTGGTTTACAGATCACACACTTATTACCGGTGTAGACTTTAATCAGAAGGAGACTGAATATTCTTTTGATGTGATCCCCTACTATTGCACCGATCATGAACCTGACTGCGAAAGCCAAAAAAGTGTTCGTACTCAAGACGCTGATACACTAAAGAAAACAACCGTTGCTGCCTACATAAATGACCAATGGAAGATATCTGAAGATTTTATGCTAGATATTGGTTTGCGGGCAGAGCATGACAATTATACAAATCAAAGATTTGTGCATCCAAGAGCCGCACTTTATTGGTATTTTAATAACGACTTAACATTCAATACTAAAGTCGGTACTTATAGTCGTTTTCCTGACCTTGATACCGTATTACGCACTGTGGGTAATCCAAAGTTAAAGTCCCCAAAAGCGACTCATTATGCGATGGGGCTTGAATACAACCTCAATGGACTTTGGCAAACATCGTTAGATCTTTATTATAAAGATTTAACAGATATGGCACGTTCAACCAACGAGAATGATGCGAATGCTCAGCTACGCTATACCAACGATTTGTCTGGCAGTGCTAAAGGTGTCGAATGGGTAGTGAGAAGAGAAAAGCAAAACGGCTGGTATGGGTGGGCATCAATTAGCTGGTCTAAAAGTGACAGAACAGATGACATTTCGAATATAACCACTGATTATTATTTAGATACGCCACTTTTAGCTAACTTAGTTGCTAATTACGAACTCAATGAACGTTGGGATTTTGGTATCAAGTTGAGTATTCGCAGTGGACAAAAATATACTCCGATTGTTGGGTTATATGAAAATCCAGATCACGAGGATCATTATTTACCTCAATATGGTGAATTAAATTCAGACACTTTACCTGTGTACCACCGATTAGATTTACAAGCTAACTACAAAACGACCTATTTTGGTAAGAAAGCACAATGGAGCTTTGCTATGTTAAATGCTTTAGCCAGCGAAAATATTTCTGGTTATTATTATGCACCAGACGGCAATGAAACCTTAAGCGATTATAAGATTGAAGGTGAAGAAGGTATGGGAATGTTTCCTTCCATTGGACTAAAAATGGAATTTTAAACATAACGACTTTTATTCAAACTAGGGGCTGTTGATCTTTGTTCAATAATTCTGCTGAGAGATTAAATTCCTTTAACTTAGGAAAAATACTAAGGCGAAAATAGTGCCATTTAGTCCCCTAAATCAACTCTTTTCAACGCAAAGTAAAGCAATTTAAGCCTCAGCCCTTCGGGCAATGTCTCTTTTTATCGCTAGCGGCATTAGAATATAACTCGTTTGGAATAACCAAACGTCGTATATTCTGCTTTGCTTGCATTAAAAAGAGTCTATTGCAGAAAATATAAACAAAGATAAACAGCCCCTTAAAATAGTCGAAGAAATTCTTACAATTTTTAAACACTTTTAAGCTGAGGTAGCCTGCGAAGCAACTAAACATTTGTTATTATATTAAAAAATATAAAGAGGGTGAAACATGCTTTCTACTAAAAATAACATTGTTGCTCACTACTTAAAAAAAATAGCTAAAGTAGCTATCGCTTTTACTGTGTTTATTAGTTTATGTACACTTTCCACCCAATCTTTAGCCGTGGAAAAAGAGTTACCCAAAGAAACAACGGTTTTTAATCAAACCTTTAGTTGGCAAGCAATGGCGGGGTTTACGCTTTACCATACACAAAGCCCTATTATTGGTGATGAGCAAGAAGATGAATTCGATCACCTTTCGATATCATTACTGCTCGACTTATATTACAAAGGTTTTTTTATACAAAGTAATCATCGTCGCAGTAGTGCCTTATTAAGTGGTGCAGAAATTGGTTATCAATTACATGTTGATGACAATTGGGAGCTCGATATAGTTCGTAAAATTTATCTACAAGGATATAACCCTGAATTAATTATTGAAGACAAAGAAGAAAATGTACCAGCGTTAGCAGGATTAAAAGAAAGGGACTGGGCTCCGGCAACAGCTATCCGTTATTCGTACTATAAAGATGATTCCATTTTATCAATAGACGTCGCCAGTTTATCACCATGGAATAAAGCTAATGGCTGGTTACTCGACCTTTATTATAATGATCTTATTATCTATAAAAATTGGGACATTTATGTAGGAGGGAGCCTTACTTATTATTCTAATAACGTGATGAATTATTATTACGGTATTTCAGAAGAAGAAGTGAATCAGGATAGAGCCTATTATAATCCCAATGCTGGATTTAAGGGAATAATTGAAGTGTATGCTCAATACCCTATCTCACAAAAATGGTACTTTAATGTGGGTATGTCTCAAACTTATTATTCAAACGTAATAGGTAGAAGTCCATTAGTCGACAAACAGCATATTACTCAACTTATGCTTGGGGTCAACTATGTATTTTAAGCTAAGCAATGGAGTTGCTTTTCTAATTGTTACAGGTACTTACTTAACCGTTTCATCGACTCAAGCAGAGGAATTAACGTCTGAGACATTACTAACCGCACAACCTGTCATGTGTGTGGCGCTAACGCAAGGAAGAACCTGTTATGCCAATGTAACCATAAAATGGGACAACATTTCGAATGGCAATTTTTGTATTTTTCAGAAATCTACACAGCAACAAATAAAATGTTGGAATAATTTAACAACGGGTGTTTATCACTTCGAGTTTCAGTCACAAGGTTCTGTTACGTATCAGCTTGTTAACGAAAAAAATCATCCCATTGCTGAAACAACAATTAATGTAAGTTGGGTCCATAAAAAGTCCCCACGTAAACGCAGATGGCGTTTATTTTAGGAATTAAACATAATGAAAAACAAAAACATTCTTCTTGTTGAAGACGATATAACACTTGCCGACTGGGTTGCTGAATATCTTACTGAGCAAGGCTTTAATATTCACCACGTCGCCAGAGGTGATTTGGTGATGGATGCATTTGCTAGCTTTACACCTGACTTAATTTTACTTGATGTGATGTTACCCGGTCTTAACGGCATTGAAGTGTGTCGCTTAATTCGAGAGCGTTCTCAAACGCCTATTATCATGCTAACCGCTCGAGCTGACGAATTTGATGAAGTAATTGGCTTAGAAGCAGGCGCTAACGATTATGTTATAAAACCTGTAAGACCACGTGCTTTACTCGCTAGAATTGCTAGTGCCTTGAAAAACTCAGCTGCTACCACGACTGTCAATAATGAAGTTATTCATGGCGATCTGGTTATTAATGAAGAAGCTAAACGAGTAACCTATCAAGGACAAGAAGTTGAGCTATCAACCAGCTTATTTTCATTCTTGCTATTTTTAGCCTCTAATGCTGGGCAAGTAGTTGATCGAGATTCTGTTTTTATTGCACTAAAAGGTCGTGAATACGACGGGCAAGATCGTCGCTTTGATGTGATGTTATCGACCTTACGAAAAATATTTAATGACGATCCCCAATCTCCTAAAAAATTCAAAACTGTTTGGGGAAAAGGGTATTTATTTGTGTCTGACGCATGGACAAACCAAATATAATGAGACGTTTGTATATCAGTATTATTATTTCAGTGATCGGCTCTTTATTTCTAATTAGCTGGGGGCTAGATACACTAGTTGAAAATAATATTGATGTTGAAGACAGTTCAGATATTGTTATATACAAAAAATTGATTGAAGGGTTAAGTCACGAAGTAGATGATCACCCGTTTGAGGCTATTGAGAGGAAACTTGAGCAATTTAGCAGATATTATCAAATAGAGGCGAGTTTAAAACTCACTGATAATGTTGCTTTACCCGCGTCATTAATTACCCAACTATCTCAGCCTGGCGGCTTATTACTGGCTAGCGAAACGAATCCTTATTTGCTGAGGCAACTCAGTAAACATTCAAAATATTTAATACAAATACATTTACCGCACGAACCTGTTGAAGCACAACCAGTCGACATTATTCTCACCACTACATTATATATAGGTGTATGTGGAATTATCATTTTATGGCTACTTCCATTGACAAGGCGTTTATATTTATTGACATCGACCGCTGAAAAAATTGGCGAAGGCCATTTATCGCAACGTGTTCTAGTAAGTAAGTATTCTTATATACGTACATTTGAATACAGCTTTAATCAAATGGCAGGGCAAATTGAAAAACTGGTAAATGATAACAAAATACTTGCCCGTAGCCTCTCTCACGATATTAGAACACCCATGTCATGTTTACGTTTTGGTGTTGAAGCTGCGCTTGATACCAATGATATTGATAAAAAGAATAACTATATTAACCGAATGGAAACTGAGATAACTCGAATGGAAGAAATGACCACAATATTCTTAGAATATGCGGGCATGGAGCGACAAGGCTTTAATCTTAAAAAGGAGTGGGTTAATGTTAACGAGTTTATAGGACACGTGATTGAAGAGCTTCAATCACTCGCTCAACAATATAATATTGAATTGATATTCCACCCTTCATCAAAAGACCTAGTTGCTAATATCGACGAGTATTGGTGTCAAAGAGCCATTCAAAATTTAATCAGCAATGCGACACAATATGCAAAAGCAGCCGTCCATGTCTCAATTAAAGAACAAAACGGTATGCTTAATATCTCTATCACGGATGACGGAAAAGGTATTCCTGAAAATAAATTAGATGTTATCTTCAACCCTTTTGTAAAGCTTGATACTAACCGTTCTCGAGAAAAAGGTCATTTTGGCTTAGGTTTAGCGATTTGTAATAAAATAATGGATTGGCATCAAGGAAGAATTATGGCTAAAAACTCTGTAGAGTATGGCGGTGCCAGCTTTATGCTTTTATTTCCCTTAAAATAATAACAAAGACTCAGTGACCTCTCCTTTTATGTTATCTAAAAACAAAATCAATCTAGTCTCTCAAGTACTTCCCTACTATCAATGCACCTTTGAAAATAGCACTATTAGCCCACTTGGCAATGGACTTATCAATGATACTTTTTTAGTAAAGTCGTCAGAACGCTGTTTCGTATTACAACGAATTAACCTTCATGTATTTCCTGAACCCGAACTTATCGCCCATAATTTAGAACTGATACATAAACACCTATCTGAAAAAATAGCTCAACATCATTACCCATATACATCTATTGGGGCCATTAGCAATGTTCAAGGTGAACTATTAACGATTATTGATGACCATTGTTGGAGAGCCCTCGATTATATTACCGAGACAACTACAGTAGACAATATTGAAACTACAGAGCAAGCACAACTTGTTGCGAGCGCATTTGCGACTTTCAGTGCTAACCTTCATGACTTTGATGCAACTCAATTAAAAGAAACAATCCCAAATTTTCACAATATAAATAATCGCCTTACCCAATTAAAGCTAGCTATAAAAAACACATCACCGTTAAGAAAAAATGCAGCTAATCAACTGATAGAATTTGTCGAAAGCAATCAACTATTTATTGAACGTGTTAACAACATTTCGGAGCAATTACCTACTCGAGTAACTCACAACGATACAAAAATAAATAACCTACTTTTAGATAAACACAGCAACCAACCTAAAGCCATAATCGACTTAGACACTTGTATGCCGGGTTATTTGATGAATGACTTTGGTGATCTTGTGAGAACAACTTGTGCAAATATAGACGAGAATGCGACAAATATTCATGACATGGAAATAGATGTGGATATATTTTCTGTTTTAGCTAAAAGCTATATTCAAGCTTTTACACCTTATGGCATATCTAACAGAGAGAAAGACAGCTTAGTAATAGGCACCTTACTTATTCCTTTCATGTTAGCGATTAGGTTTTTAACCGACCATCTTAACGGGAACGTGTATTTTCATTGTAATTATGAAACTCAAAATCTAGATCGCGCAGCTAATCAATTTCATTTATTTAGCTTGCTACAAGAAAAAAATGATGAACTACTCGCTGTAGTTCATCAATAATATTATTTTAACTTTTCTTAATTCTTATTGATTAAGAAGAGCTAATTCAATTTAAAGGTAGATACCGACTTTTCCAGTGAGCTTGCTAATTCTGAAATTTCTTTACTACTTGTTTTCATCGAATCAGCAAATTGTGCACTATTTTCAGAGGTTGAAGATACATCCGACATCGCACCGTTGAGTTCGTTACTGTATTCTAATTGTAATTTAGTATTGCCGTTTATTTGATTGCTCATATTGGCAATATTTTCTAACGCATGATCAATATTAACAATCATGGCATTTAAGCCTTCACTTTGCTCAAAGCACTGCTCAGCTTCGTTACGTCCTGTTGCAATAGCATTAACAGCAGAGGACGTTTCTTGCTGTAACGTATCGATCATTTGATTAATTTCAGCTGTAGAGGCTTGCGTACGAGATGCTAACGTTCTTACTTCATCTGCAACAACAGAAAACCCACGTCCCTGCTCCCCTGCTCTTGCCGCTTCAATAGCTGCATTTAGCGCTAATAAATTGGTTTGTTCGGCAATATTACCGATGGTGTCACTAATACTGCCTATGTCTAACGAATGCTGACGCAATCTATCCATTACATCAACAGCCGCTGCTAAAGTTAAATCAAGTTGTTTAATACGTGCATTAGTACTCTGCCCGATATCTCGAATTTGATCACTCTGCTTTTTCGCATCATGTACTTGCTGCTCAGTTTCTACCGCTTGACGACTCACTTGTGATGTTGAATTGTTAATATGCTCTAAGGCAGAAAACGCATTATTTACCGATTCAATTTGGATTTTAGCGGCCTCGAATATTTGATTACTTTGTTGTTTAGATTGCTGTGCTGTATCCGTTAAGAAATCGCCATCTTGCGCTATTTTTTTTATCAATTGAGTAAGGTCTTCTGAAACCTTATTTAAATGCATAGCTAAATGACCAAACTCATCTTCTTGAATAACTCTCAGTGGACGAGTTAGGTCTCCCTGTGCAATTCGATTTAAACTTTTATTTACCGCATTTAATGGCGTAATCATCGCTCTAATGGTGAGAAAAGCAATAACAAAGGCCAATGCGACAAAACTAACGGCTAAGACTAAAACGAAACTCTGTACCTTAGTAATACTATCGTTAACATTTTTTTGCAGTTGCTCAAACTGCACACTCGCAATATTGATAATACTATCTAGGCTGGTTAACGTTTTCAGCGAATATTCTTCACTACGTGACATTGCTTCTTTGGATTGTTCTATAAAGTTAATTTTTTCTTTTACAAGCGCAAACAGACCTTTTGAACCTTCAAGTGTTGCGGCTATTTGACTATATTGCTCATTAAAATTTTCTATAATATTATCGTTAGGAATACCTTCGACTTGTTTATTCAAGTAATCAACAAGGGTCTTAACATCACTGAAGGTAAATTGAAGCTGATCAACTGTTTGCTGGTATACGGCCATACTAGTCGTTTGTGCCAATTCTTTTATCACATTTGTCATTGCAAATAACTGACCCTCAATTCGATTAGCTGTACCAGAAATCGATTCTAACTCTTTGGCAAAATTATGATTTTCAACATAACTTAAATCAAGCATTAATGCGGATGCTTCATCTAGTATGTCTTGTGCTTTAGAAGACTGCTTTTCGAGTGAAGCTTGAATATCTACAGCATTAATTTTAGCCGTAAACATTTCATTGACCGTGCCAACAAATTGTTCACTCAACTTTCGGCTAGTACTGTTAAGTGCATTCAGCTTAGCTTGCGCTTTAATTCGAGTGTGCAGCCGTAACTGTAACTTTGTTAAATAAAGACTATTATGGTCAAAAGTAGATTGCGCATCTTTTACTTCATTATTATTGGTTTTTGTAAAACCAATGGCACTCGACTTTGCCATTTTCAACAATACAATTTGAATCTCTTTACTTTCATTGTGAATAGGAACTGCAATTTTTTCTAAGGTATTACTCGCACTTTGGATACCCGATAACGATGTATAAAAAAAGTAACAAGCACCAATCAATAAAAAACCAATAAGACCAAAACCAATAATTATTTTTTGTTTTACTTTCACTTGATTAAACACTAATAAATTCCCTCCGGAGTATTTATAGATCAAATTTACATTGCCAGGTCACCTAATGAATTGACCTTTTTATAATAACAGGGAACGTTTCATTTAGGCTTTATATTTTACGCTTATTTATGTAAAACGGAGTAACTTAATCTATTAATTACATCCCCTATAAAGAAGATATTAAAATGTCAGACTTGATATCCCATCCCTAAAGTGCCTTTATAGCTAAACCAGAGGCTTAGATAACAGCGCTGTAATACATGAGATTTAACGATGTAGCCATAATTCACGTCTACAAACGAGAATTCATTGATCATCATGACATTAAAATAAGATTATCGGAAAATTATTCAGCTAAAAAAAACAGAACGTGTCACAGAGGCCACAGAGAACAATGAGAAAAATATCGCGCTGTATTTTCTCAGTGTAGCGCAGCGTTTCAGTGTTCTCGGTGGTGTATTATTTAAGTACTGAATAGTTAAAAACTTAGACGTTAGAATAAACTAAAGCAGACTTTGCTACATATCGCCTCTTGCCATATATTGCAAGAACGAAGCGTAGTGATGATGAACAAAGTTCAATACCCTTATGTTATAGGCGACGGATTTGGAATGAAAAATACTCCACAAAAAATAGATATAAATCAAATTGATGAAAAAAAAATCATAATACATTAAAAAAAACACAATATTTTGTTAAAAATGTGTTAAATTTATATTGTCTCAGCTGACCACTGAGAGTATTTTCAAATTAAATAGTCATTACTTTGACCAGTAAGTAGCTATTTATCAGAACAGGCTTGGCTCTCCCGCTAGCCTGTTCTTATTTTCTCTCTTAATGCACTAATGCCTCTTTTAACACCTTCTGCTTATTAGACATTCCGCCTATTGTGATAAACCTTCCATCAAGCTCGATTAAACCCCGATGATCCATACTCTGGTACTTGGTTTTAGAAAGCTGCCATTGTCACCAAAACGATAAACAAAGGTTTTATTATGTACATCGTGATAAGTTTTATTATTAGCAAGTCCGGAAAAAGAAACGAGAAAACGGCCTTTGTTATTTTCAACCAGAGCTACTGCGTTATTGGTTACAGGTTCAGGTAAGTCAGGTATTTTAATTGAGTCGTGATTACGTGCTTGAAGATTTGCGCTAAACAGTTGACAACATATTAGCGATACCATAGTTAATGTTCGGTAATAAAACATAAAATATTTCACTTGTTTTTTTGATTGGACATTATCACGAAAAGCATAGAGGTAGTACCTCTGATACGAATTACTTCGTGATAAAATTCATATATTTTTTCAAATGAAAGATGTTATTCGACACCTAAATCAGTGTACTATTAACGTCGAATTAACATAATTGTATACATATACAATAAAAAATAATGGAATTTAACATGCGTTTTATCATGGGATTTATTTTATACCTTTGTGTAGTACAGCTCTCTTATGGTATTGAAAACAAACAACCCCAAAATAAAACATGGGTTTATGTTGTATCTAACGGTGATAATCTTTGGAATATCACCTCGAAGTTTTTAAAAAAAATAGACTACTACACAGAATTACAAAAACTTAATAACATAAAATACCCTAAAAGAATCAATCCAGGCACAGTTCTTCGTATCCCAATGAAGTGGCTTAAACATTCTCCAGCCACTGCTAGTATTTCATTTCAGCAAGGAAATAATTATTATTTTCGAAACCAAAAACTTCATCCTCTCACCTTAGCAACAAAACTTGTTCTTGGTGATGAAATACGTATAGGTGACAATGCTAGTGCAACGGTCGTTTTTGCCGATAAGAGTGAAATGGTACTGTTTAAAAATACCATAATCTCATTTGACCATTTAAGTTCATACGGAAAAACCGGTATGGTTGATACCCGAATACGTGTGATACAAGGGAAAGTAGAAACAAATGCCCAAAAAAATAAAGGGCCAGGATCGCGGTTAGATATATCTACTCCGTCAGCTATAAGTTCCGTACGAGGAACTCAGTATCGAGTTTCTAATTCTAGTGAAAATGTTTCTACTGTTGAAGTTATTGAGGGTGAAGTTGCTGTTGCCGGAGACAAACCAAATAACATAATCAGTGTAACTGCTGGTTTAGGAACACGCATTGAAAAGGGTCAAGCTCCATCCAAGCCAGTAGAGTTATTACCGGCACCTAAAATTACTACAAAAAATCAGTTATTCGAAATACCCCCAATAATCACTTGGCAGGCTATTTCGAATGCTAGACGCTATAACATTACCCTGTCAGATAATAAGCAGTTTAAAAGTATTTTATGGCAAACGCTGACAGACGATACTAAGATTGAACTCCCTAACAAACTCGCTGATGGAAAGTATTGGTATCGCATAAGTGCCATAGACTCGTTAGGCATTGAAGGGATCCCAGTTGATACCCCATTCACACTAAATTTATTTCCTTACGCCCCCGTATTAAATAACACCACTGAGCGATTTAATAACAACAGCTCAAATAAATCACTTAGTTGGACAGCTGATAATAAAACGAATGCTGACTCATATTTAATTGAGGTCGCAAAAGATAAGAGTTTTACGCAAGAAGTATTGAAGAAAAGACTCAAGAGTGCTCAGTTTACTTTACCTGACTCACTTCCTTTTGGTGAATACTATTGGCGCGTATCTGCCATCATAAACAACGACCAAGGCCCTGCATCATCCATTTATCAATTTAATTGGGCAACTAAGCTCAATCAACCAAGCTGCTTTGTTGATGAAGCATCAAGCACTAATGACATTACTTGGACAGTATTAGAACAAAATCATAATATTACGATACAGTTAGCTCAAGACAGTCAATTCAATAACATCATTAACGAGTATAGTTTTGATGATAAAACGACTCATTTGAATGTGCCTGCCGATCAAGAGCTATTTTTACGTTGTAGGGTCGTTATTCCTAATAGCAAAATAACGAGTCAATGGAGTGAAAAACAGCATATTACTCAAATAGACAAAAGTATTATTTCGCTATTTGGCTTTATGTTGCTTATTATTTTAATATGAGTTCGACAATCGACAATCATCAGGTAAAATTACCCGAAGTGTGGCGTAAGAATAAGCTGCGCGCGATTGTTTTTCTATTGGGTATTTTAATTCTATTTACCAATGAATTTACTAAACTCGACACTTTAATTTACGACTTTTTATTACAAGTAAATCCAGCAGTAACACAACAAAAAACCGTAATCATTGCAATTGATGATAAAAGTATAAACGAAATAGGTAAATGGCCATGGTCAAGAGATGTCCATGCAACATTACTGAATAGTTTATCGACCTCAAAAGCAAAAGCGATTGGTTATGACCTACTGTTTGCTGAACCCGATAAAGAGCACCCTGAACGCGATAAGCATTTTGCAACGGCTATTGCCCAAAATCAGTCAGTAGTATTGGCTGTTGCTCCAAGAACCTCAGCAAATAACACCAGCGGTCAATTACTCCCAATCCCCATTTTAGCCGATAAAAGTGCTGCCATAGGCCATGTAGACTTTGAAATAGACAGCGATGGCTTTATCCGCTCACAGTACTTGTATGCCGGTTGGAAAGAGTCAAAATGGCCGAGTTTTTCTTTAGCACTGGCCCAGCTAGCTACCCCCAATAAAAGCTATGAAAATAGTACCTTAACACTAGGTAATCACTGGACCAGAAGACAACCTATCTTGATCCCGTATTCAGGAGCAACAGGCAGCATACCTACTTATTCATATATCGATGTTTTATCTAAAACCATTAACCCTAATGTATTCAAAAACAAAGTAGTTATTGTTGGTATAACAGCAATGGGGTTAAATCCGGGGTTTGCGACACCTTTATCCAATAATCATCAAAACATGTCAGGTGTTGAAGTTAACGCACATATTGTTAATGGCTTAATTAATGATGCAACCATTACTCATGTAGAACCTTGGGCTAGCCATACACTTAAGTTGCTTATTATATTATTAAGTTTAGTGGCGACTTATTTTATTCCTCAATTATGGTTGATCCCTGGCGTTTTACTGCAAATAATTGCCACTATATTAGTCAGTGCAATGATACTCTTTAATATGAGCTTATGGTTTGAACCCGCACTAACTATTGTTTGCCAATTACTGATCTTTACTCTAGCATCATTTATCAACACCCGTAATATTGAAAATAAAATAGTCCAACTAGAAAGCCATATAGACCATGATCCGGTAACCCTTTTACCTACAAAAAACAAACTAAAAAAACATATAGTTAAATATTTACGGCATGTTAATGGTAAGCTAAGTTTCGCTTTAGTGGTGATAAATTTAGGTAAATTCAAAGAGGTCAACGAATTACTCGGCATGAAAGCGGGCGATCATTTACTGAACATTGCCTCTACGCGTATCAGCACTTGTATTGATAACAAACATGAATGTGCCCGTGCCAACGGTCCAGAATTTATAATATTTTTTAAAGGAATGCATACTGAAGAAGACCTTGCTCAGTACTGCGATGAGTTATATCAATTACTAGGCAAACCTTATCAAATACAAAATGAAAAATTCACATTACCTATTAGTATAGGTGCAAGTTTCTATCCTGCACACGCAACCAAACTAGATGAATTACTTGATACTGCCACCACCGCAATGCAAAAAGCGAAGAAGCAAAAAAATCGAGGTATTTGTTATTATAATGATAATATCAAAGCGAACTTACTCGACAGAAAGCGCTTAGTAAATGATCTGACCCAAGCCATAAAAAGAAATGAAATAGAAGTTTATTATCAACCTCAAGTCAATGCGATTACTAATCAAATTGTAGGAGTTGAAGCGCTAGCCAGGTGGAACCACCCTGATCGAGGCATTATTCAACCCGACGACTTTATTCCCATTGCAGAAAGCACAGGTCTGATTGTACCAATTGGCAATTGGATACTTAAATCGGCCTGTTTAGCGGCTAAAAAATGGCATAATAACGGTCACTCACACTTAAGCGTTTCGGTAAATATTTCTTCCGTACAATTTAGTCAATCAAGCCTTATTGAATCAGTATCTCAAGCATTAAACAATGCTCAACTGCCAGCAAAATATTTAGAATTAGAATTAACAGAAAGCAGTTTGATGAAAGATATGGATAACGCAATACATGTTTTAAACCTATTAAAAAGTATGGGAGTAAAGTTATCAATAGATGACTTTGGTACCGGTTACTCATCACTTGGCTATCTCAAGCAGTTTCCAATGGATAGAATCAAAATAGACCGCTTATTCATTAGTGAATTGGACACCAATAGCGATGCAAAAAAAATCACCCTCGCAATTATCTCAATGGCACATTCTTTAAATATGTCTGTTATTGCAGAAGGTGTTGAAACACTTGAACAACAAAATTTCCTCAACCATCATCAATGTGAAGAGCTACAAGGCTTTTATTTTAGCAAACCTATTCAAGAAGAAGAGTTTAGCTCAATATTAAATGCAGCAACCAAACAGCCATAATCATTCCCACTTAAATTTAAACAAAAAAAAACGCGTATAAAAATACGCGTTAAAAATAAACATGAAACATAAGGGAAATTAAGTCTCTCATATAATAAGAACGCTATTTTTCCAAAGAGTTCAAAAAAACATTTAATTTTTTTATTTAATTTTTACTTTTTTCAAACAAAAAAATAACCACCTGATTTTTATTAAAAAACTTCCTGCATTCAATTTCTCTCTCAGCGATTAAATCCATATTAATTATTTTGGTAACTATTAAGCCAAAAAAACAGAACGCACCACAGAGGGCACAGAGAACACAGAGAAAAATATCGCGCTTTATTTTCTCGGTGTAGAACAGCGTCTCAGCGTTCTCGGTGGTGTATTATCTAATTAATCAGAGGTTTAGATTAGAGTTTTGTAAAAAAACCAAAAGATAAAAATCTATTTTACTTTCAGTAACTGAATTTCATCGTCTTATCCGTAGCTCAAATTAACTATTCAGCGAAAAAAACATAACGCACCACAGAGGTCACAAAGAACACCGAGAAAATAATATCGCGCTTTATTTTCTCGGTGTAGCACAGCGCCTCAGTGTTCTCGGTGGTGTATTATCTAATTAATCAGAGGTTTAGATTAGAGTTTTGTAAAAAACAAAATTAAGAGATAAAAATCTCTTTTACTTTCAGTAACTGAATTTCATCGTCTTATCCGTAGCTCAAATTAACTATTCAGCCCAAAAAACATAACGTACCACAGAGGGCACAGAGAACACAGAGAAAAATACCGCGCTTTATTTTCTCGGTGCAGCGCAGCGTCTCAGTGTTCTCGGTGGTGTATTATCTAATTAATCAGAGGTTTAGATTAGAGTTTTGTAAAAAAACCAAAAGACAAAACACCTTTTACTTTCAACACCTTAACCCGTTACCTTATCCAAAAATCTAATTAACTATTCAGCCAAAAAAACATAACGCACCACAGAGGGCACAGAGAACACCGAGAAAAATATATCGCGCTTTATTTTCTCGGTGCAGCGCAGCGTCTCAGTGTTCTCGGTGGTGTATTTTTAACCTCTCGCCTTAACGCTGTCAAAAACACAAAATAATTATGGTGAATAACAAACATTCAACAAGAAAAATATTAAGCTTAAATACTGCCCCTAAATACCGTCCTATATAGCAAGTGTAAATAACTTAGAACAAACGCAACACAAATAAGACTAATTCACATTTGCGTTATTATCGCGTTCTGCTATAGAATTACGCTATATAAACATTTTTTGTACAATTAATAATAAAACTTCGGTGATATATGAATATTAAGAAAAGTCTGATTAGTTTAGCTGTAATATCTTCATTAACTTTAACTGCCTGTGGTGGCTCAAGTAGTGATGACTCAACTCCAACTGTAGAAGTAAATACTGCACCTACTGATTTAACAGTAAGTGTTAGCACTGTTGCAGAAAACACATCATTCTCTGCTGATTTATCAGCAACAGATGCCGATACTTCAGATACCTTTACTTATACAATTACTGATGAGCGTTTTTCTGTATCAGGTAACACTTTATCAATTGCTGAAGGTACAACGTTAGATTTTGAATCTACACCAACTATAGATGTAGCTGTTACTGTAACAGACTCAAGCAACAATACGTTTACTAAAACACTAACAATTGAAGTTACTGACGTTTTAGATACGTACAACTTTGAAAGTCAGTTTGAAACTGATGCTTCATCAGTATCTTACGGTGGTCAAATTGCACGTCATGCATTAATTGCTGAATTAAATAACTATATTGCAAATACGTTACAAGACGAATTAGATGACGGTACTTTAGTTGATCGTGCGGCTGTACTTACAAAGCTAGATACTTTCTTTAGAACAACCGAATTACAATATGATGGTTTCCCGATTAC
>Ga0209395_1000688_pt1 | contig 48868 bp, 43 predicted proteins | sample GOMGulsemesocosm_3_FD_184635 | JGI IMG/M metagenome (GOLD analysis project Ga0209395, IMG submission 184635) | Methane-oxidizing microbial communities from mesocosms in the Gulf of Mexico - GOM9D Gulf of Mexico (SPAdes) (version 2) | ecosystem: Environmental > Aquatic > Marine > Cold seeps... | reverse complement strand
CACAGCGAGAAACACAGTGGTAATACGGAGTGGTTTCAAGCGAAACCTGTTGGCAGCGAGCTTTAGTCATAAACCAAACCATACGCCAAATATATATTTATTGAAGAAATTTGTTGTAATAATACCGGTAGGTTTTAAGATTAATTTTTTCTTATTATGGATGTCCTATTAGTTGACATAAAAATGCCCGTCGCACACAGCGAGAAACACAGTGGTAATACGGAGTGGCTTCAAGCGAAACCTGCTGGCAGCGAGCTTTAGTCATAAACCAAACCATACGCCAAATATATATTTATTGAAGAAATTTGTTGTAATAATACCGGTAGGCTTTAAGATCAATTTTTTCTTATTATGGATGTCCTATTAGTTGCACTATTAGTTGCATTTATTGAAGAAATTTGTTGGAGTAATACCGGTAGGTTTTAAGATTATTTTTTTCTTATTATGGATGTCCTATTAGTTGATTATAGTTGCTTTTATGGATGTCCTAATAGTTGGCCTCAGTTCGGCGTGCAGTCTATTCTACCAGCACTCAGATTATCTTTAGCCTTTACAAATATACACTTGTTCGCCTTGTTGAGATACTCTTTAAACGTAGTTGCTGAGCCTTTTCTACGCTTGTATAGCGAATCAAAATGAACTCGATCATCGAGATTATTTGAGAAAACTGACTCAACATTCTGCAATAATAGCTCGGGCATAAAACTCCCTTGATTTACCAAAGACCTCCACGATTTACCCAATTTCTTATCTAACAAATAACCCATAACCACTCCTTCAGCATAGGAGTATAAATTGGCAGATTGATCATTAACGAAATGATCTAGATTTTTACAGTAATTCAACACAAAATCACGCTGATCATTGACATTCCCTTTTGTTTGATACTTATACGCCACATAGTGGGCTGTTCTTTCATCCCAATTTGCCACGTTCATCATAAGGTAATACCTTCCGCCTATGATTCTCTTTAACTTAAAGTGGTATGACGCTCTATTTAAATATTTTTCTTCACCAGTTGATGCGTACCGACATAGCTCTTTTAAAGTTAAGTAGCGCTCTAAAGTCCATAACTTTGGAAGCATAACGCTTGAGCGATCCTCAACAGAAGGGTACTCCAACAGCCCCACTAAAAAATCAATGTCCTTCTTTAGACTGTAGCCTTTAACATGATTAAAATAATGATACACTTCGTGAATCAATAATGATTCGAAATTTACACTCATCCCTGGGTCTACAGCTAGATTATGAATTACTTCGCTATTGTATAACACAGCAAGCAACTTTGACTTAACGCACTCTGCATACATTCCGATCTTTATCTTGCACACCTGCCTAGTGACCACATCCCTCGAGTCACCTGAAACCGTATACTGATTGAATTTGACACTTACCTTCCCCTTCCTTATAAAGCACTCTTTACCAAACTCATTGCAATGTATATGGTCGTTTAGTTTTCTATGGAAACTAAATTCAGGCCATGCCACTGAAGCAGAAACACTAAAACCCCAAAAAAATACAACTAAAAACAACAAAAAAGACTTTATCAAAAATATTTTTTCCATGGAAATATCACAATACACTTATGTTTCAGGCCGCACCTTTCTGCATCAATAGATTCTTCTGGCACTCTTGAAACAATCGATTTAGAAATTAGGCGCCGGCGCAAAATAAATTAACCAATCTAATAATAAAGCACTCAGATAAAAAAAATAAAAGAGACATTTTTATTGCATCCAATATTGTCCCGTGACAACAAGTTCTTACACATTTACATTAGACTGGACTTACCTTAAGACAAAACTGAAGGAGCAGCTTAAACAGTAGATCCGACCAGCCCATTCACCGATGCCTTCTTCGACTTCAGGTAGCTGTTCAACTAAAACTAAACCGGCTCAATTGTAATTACTCCAACATTTCCACTCCCGCCTTTTATGGGTCCTCCCATGCTAGGATTTATCCCAAGAGCCGAGCTAATTTCTGCCAACTCACGCACAGATCGAATGCACCTTCCTCCTGCATCTGGGCTAGAATTTTCTTTTGACTCCATCATTCTTTTCACAGTGGCTATCACTTGCTCACAAGTAAGCTCAAAGGTAATATTATTACCAGTTCCTGCGGAACCCAAACTATTCCCAAGCACGCTTGGGCTTCCCACCGCTGAAGTATTATACGAAATTGTCAATTTGGTTTTAGGATTTGCTATTGCTCTGCAACTTACAGCTGCAGAATACATAGCATTTGCAAATGTCACTCCCCCAGAAACTCGTTCAATTTCGTGCTGAGCTAATTTTCTTTTCATATTAGTATACCTCGATAAATTAAACATTTGTGAGAACTCAATTTCACTACACACAAAGTAATAACCGAACTCAGGCTGGTATTGCAATAGCCAGACCACCAAAACCAAACAACACTACTAAGTCCCCATTCATTCCTACAGGGGGGGGGGTATCAGAATTATTTGGCACCTACAATACCAAAGCACTGTTTTTACCAATGGTATTCTCATTGTCACTTAATTCACCTAGAGTTTAGCCAGCAAAGGGAATTATTGTGGATTTATTCAGCGTCATTCAAGGAAAGCATAGCACTTCAGTCGTGCATCAATCGGAAGCGGCCGAGTGTGGTCTCGCTTGCTTGGCCATGGTGATGGCCCACCACGGTTATAAAACCGACTTATCTGTTTTACGCAGTCGTCACTCGGTGTCACTTAAAGGCACTAACCTGCAAAGCTTAATGGCCACCGCCAACCAATTAAACCTATCACCCCGGCCGCTACGCTTAGACTTAGAAGATTTACCCGAGCTAGAATTACCGGCCATTTTGCACTGGGGCCTAAACCATTTTGTGGTGCTGGTAAAAGCCAATAAAAAACGCTGTGTGATTCACGACCCGGCCAGGGGCGCTGTCACTTTATTGAGCCAGGAAGTGTCAAAATATTTTACTGGAGTGGCGCTAGAGCTGAGGCCAACCACTGATTTTGTAAAAAAAGAGGATGTGCAACCGGTACGCATTACCGATTTTTGGAGCTCGATTAAGGGCCTAGTGCCCAGCGTGGTACAGCTGTTTGTTTTGAGCCTGCTGCTGCAATGTGTGGGTTTGGTGATGCCCTTGTTTCAGCAGATGGTGGTGGACGATGCCATTACCAAACAAGACCTAGACTTTTTAACCGTGCTGGCCATTGGTTTTGGCATGATAGGTTTGATCAATATTGTGTTGGGCTGGCTGCGTTCGTATTTGATGCTGTATTTTTCCACCGCCTTGAATTTTCAGATGACCTTGAATTTGTTTCGGCATTTGCTGAAACTGCCGGTGGATTTTTTTGAGAAGCGCCATATCGGTGACATTACTTCGCGTTTTGGCTCGTTAGACCCCGTCGCCAGTTTGTTTACCTCGGGGTTTATTGCCATTGTGCTCGATGGCATTATGGCCATTACTACCTTGGTGATGGCTTTCTTTTACAGTGTGAAATTGACCTTTATTGTGCTCGGTTTTTTGTTGTTAGGGTTTATAATTGAGTTGATTATATTCCCCTATGAGAAGCGCAAAAACGAAGAGATTCTGCATCGCTCGGCCAAGGCGGAATCCAATTTTTTGGAATCTATTCGCGGCATAAGGGCGATCAAATTATTCGGTCAAGAATCGGCACGCGAGGCGCAGTGGCAAAACCTCAATATTGATACCCTTAACTCTCAGATTAGCCTGGATAAGTTTGGCATCAATATTGGCATAGGTACCGGCGTTATTGGTTTGGCGCAATCTATACTCACTATGTACCTTAGCGCCCAGCTGGTGATCGAGGGTTCGATGACCCTGGGCATGTTGTTTGCCTACCAAGCCTACTCGGGCCAATTTAGCTCACGCTTGTCGGCCTTGATTGGCCAGTTTATGTCGTTCCGCATGCTCAAGCTGCATTTGGAGCGGCTGGCCGATATTGTGCACACCGCGCCAGAAATACCACCCAGCCAAACCGGCATGGCGGTGAGCAATACGCCGCTGACCGGATCATTAAAATTACAAAAAATCGATTTCCGTTATGGCGAACAAGATCCCTGGATATTAAACGATTTAGAGCTAGAGCTAAAACCTAAAGAGATGCTGGCCATTGTTGGGGTTTCTGGCGGTGGTAAAACCACCTTGTTAAAAGTACTGCTGGGCATACTCACGCCGCAAACTGGCGAGCTAAAAGTTAATGGCACCGCGCTGAATAGTTTTGGCTTGGCGGCCTACCGCAAAGGCATCGGTGTGGTGATGCAAGATGACCAGCTACTGTCGGGTTCACTGGCCGACAATATCAGTTTTTTTGACCCTAATATTGATCGGCAGTTTATGGAGAAATGCGCCAAGGCTGCCTGCATACACGATGACATCAGCAAGAACCCCATGGGCTACGACACCTTAATTGGCGATATGGGCACTACCCTCTCGGGTGGGCAGAAACAGCGAGTGCTTATAGCTCGCGCCCTATATCGCCGTCCAAAAATTTTGTTTTTGGATGAGGGTACCGCCAACCTCGATATGGAAACTGAGTTAAAAATTGCCAAAATGATCAGTCGCCTGCCAATCAGCCGGGTGGTTATTGCCCACCGCCCGGCACTGATTCAAGCGGCTGACCGAGTTTTACAAATGAGTGAGGGCAAGCTGCACCCGGTACAGCTACCTAATACCCAGGGCGAGCAATAATGGATAAGCTGTTTCGGCAAGAGGCTATAGACCACCAGCGGGTTCGCCTATGGGGCGAGGTGCTGATAGTGCAGCCGCAGAGCTTTAAGTGGCTGGTGATGGTGTTTTTAATCGCCATTGCCGCGGTCGCTCTTTTTGCCAGCCTGCAAAGTTACCAGCGCAAAGAAACCGTCAGTGGTTTTTTAATGCCCAGCGCCGGGCTGGTTAAAGCCAGCAGTGACCGAGGCGGTATTGTTACTAAAATATTGGTGGAAAACGGTCAGCTAGTTGAACCGGGGCAAAGCCTAATTGAAGTGACCTTGCCGCGTAAGACCGCCACTGGCGAGAACAATAACCGCACCTTAAAAGCCTCGCTGCAGCGCGAGCTAAGCGCTAGCCGTAAACACCTGAGCCACTTAGATGAACGCTTTAAACACGAGGTGTCTAATTTGCGCCAGCAGCGCGCGGGCAGGCGCACTGAAATAAACACCTTAAAAGCCGAGCTCAATATTATCCGGCAGCAACAAAGCCTTGCCGCTAGCCAGCGCCAAGGCGCCGAGCAGCTTAAACACAAGGGCTTTGCCTCGCAAACCATGGTTGATAATTTATTCAGTAAAGAACTGGATTTACAGCAACAGCTGCTGGGGCGGCAGCGTTTAATTGATTCGACCAAAATTAATATTGCCAACTTGAACAATGAAATCACTGTTAATACTCCGCACCGATTTGAAGAAGAGCGCATGAGCCTGGAGCGTCGCCAGGAGTCTTTAACACGCGAGCTGGCTGGGGTAGAGCTATCCTCGGCCTATGTGATTACCGCCGCCGTGCAAGGCCTAGTCGGCGATTTAATAATTCACCCGGGTGAGGCTGTCACCCCGGGCCGCAGCTTGCTGACCTTGCGGCCCAAAGGCTCGCTATTAATAGCGCGCTTATTGGTACCCAGCCGCGCTGCGGGTTTGGTTGCCACCGAGCAAGCGGTTAAAATTCAATACGACGCTTTTCCCTATCAACGTTTTGGGGTATTTAAAGGCCGGGTACTACAAGTTTCACAAGGGGTGTTAACGCCCAGTGAAATGCCGGTACCGGTGGTGATTAATGAGGCATTTTATTTAGTGGATATCGAGCTGGCCACACAGACTATTATCGCCATGGGTAAACCCGCTTTATTGAAACCCGGCATGCAATTAAAAGCGGATATTGTGCTGGAGGAAAGGTCACTATTGGAATGGATTTTTGAGCCCTTGCTGACGATTACTGGGCGCTTGTGAATGGGTGGATTAGCTCGCTTTTTGCCGACCCTAAACTCAAGCAAAGAGCATACACTATAGGCTTAGGGGCGTGCTTCGACGGGCTCAGCAGGAGCGGGCTGTGGAGGCTTGAATTGTGCTTCGGCGGCTCGGCATGGGCTAACAAGAACGAAGGCCCTGAATCCCGTCCAGCAAGATCCTTAACCTCCCCCTAGCGCTGCACCACAAAGTTGGTAAAGAACAAATCCTCAATCCCTTCCAACTCATCTTCATCGAGAACTACTTTTTGCACCGCCGCCAGGGCTTCTTTGCGTAAGTTTTCTCGGCCCTCCATGGAGTTGACCTTTTCTTCGTTCTGGCGGCTAAATAACAGCACCAGCTGATTGCGGATATAAGGCAAGTGATGACGAACAGAATTAGCCGCCTGTGAATCCGAAACCCGCACCGATAATTCCGCGCGCAAATACTTTAGCCTGCCTTTACCGCCGTAGTTGACCACAAAAGGCGGCTGCAAGGGCACATAGACGGCGGTTTTTAACAAAGCCACAGTGCCCTCTTCGATCGAACCTCCCTCGGCTTCATCCTCGTCTTGGGCCAATGTCAGCACGGGGCTGGCTAGCAGCAACAGCACAAAGTAGCGCAGCAGTTGTTTCACGTCGTAACTCCTCTTTTCTTATGGCTCTGAGCCTTATGAACCCAGAGATTGATTCGCTGTCGAATCAGGCTGTGGTAGCATGCATGCACCGATAAAAAGGTGCTGCCGCATCGCCCACGCCGCCTTTAATTTTAGTCAATAATTAGAAAAAGACCCGCCAAATGAATCGACTCACCATTCGCCTTACTAACCTAACTCTCTTTATCGGCTGTGTTGGCCTGATCTTAACCGCTTTAGGCTTCCAAGAAATATTAGGGCTGCACCCCTGCGCCCTGTGTATTACCCAGCGAATTTTTGTGGCTGCGGTAGGCCTAGTGGCGCTACTAGCCTGGGCTCATAACCCCAAGGGCCTAGGCCGCCGTATTTATGCCGTCTTAGGTATTATCGCCGCAGCGGTAGGTGCGGGGTTTTCTGGTCGGCATATGTATTTGCAATCATTGTCACCGGAAGAAATGCCCTCTTGCGGCCCCGGCCTGGAATATATGTTTGAAAACTTCCCCTTTATGCGCGCCCTAGAGCTGCTGCTTAAAGGTGACGGCCATTGCGGCGATGTGGTCTGGCAGTTTCTGGGCTTGAGCATGCCGGCCTGGGTACTTATCGCCTTTGTTGGCCTAGCGCTAATTAACTTATGGCAGCTGGTGCGCAAGTAGCATGGTTAAAGGCCTTTTTATACTGCTGTTGTTTCAATGGCTGGGGGAAATGCTGGTTAGCTACAGCCAGGCGCCTATTCCCGGTGCCGTTATTGGCATGTTGTTGCTGCTGCTGGCCTTGCTGGTCCGGCAGCAGGTATCCACCGGACTGCAGCAAGCCAGCCATAGCCTGATCCAATATTTAAGCCTGTTGTTTCTACCCGCTGGGGTGGGCTTGTTTTTCCTCGACCAGAGCCTACAACAGCAATGGCCCGCAATTGCGGGGGCCATGGTTTTAGGCACCTTGATCTCCATGCTAGTTTCTACCTTTGTGGTTAAATGGCTGCTGCCCAGCGCCAGCAAGGCAGGCCCCAATGGGTGAATGGTTACAGCGGCTGCAAGAACTTGGGCCGCAGCTACTACAAGGCCAGAGCAACAGCTCTATCTCGGCGTTAGAAGCCATACTGCTTACCCTGGGCTGCTACCTGCTCGGGCTATGGTGCTACCAAAAAAGTGGCCGTAAAACGCTGCTGCACCCGGTATTACTGGGTGGCAGCATTATTGCGTTGGTATTAACCCAGCTGGATATCAGTTACCCCGATTACCGCCAAGCCAGCCAGTTATTTTACTTCCTATTAGGCCCTGCTACAGTCGCCCTGGCCATTCCGCTGTATCAAGAATTTCGACATATTCGCGAGCTCTCTGGGCCCATTTTAATTACCGTTATTATCGGCTCTATTACCGCCGCTGGCAGCGCTGTAGCGGTAGCTTATTGGCTGGGGGGCGATGCCGAAGTATTGTTATCCCTGGCACCCAAATCGGTAACCACACCTATCGCCCTGAGCCTGAGCGAGAAACTACACGGGATTAGTACACTGACCACCGGCGCGGTCGTCCTCACCGGTATTATTGGCGCGGTATTATCACCCCTGGTATTTAAACTTTGCCGGTTACAAGACGAACGGCTACGCGGGGTCGTGCTAGGGATAAATGCCCACGGCATCGGTACTGCGCTGGCGTTTGAAACCAGCCCGCGCAGCGGCGCCTTCGCCAGTCTGGCCATGGGCCTGACCGGCGCCTTCACCGCCCTGACCCTGCCCTACGCGGTACAATATTTTCAATAAGTTATTTGCGATGACAGCAAACCTCTTCTATGGTTAGAAGGCAGCTCTAGGAATGAGCATCACAATAAACATAGCGAAGGAATCACCATGTTTGAACAATGCCGAACTAAGCAAGAATTTTGGGGTGGAGTTAATGTAATGCTGGATAATTGGCTAGCCCAGCGCCAGCAGCTACTGGTGGAGTATTCCGCCTTGTGCGCCAACCTACACAGTTCTAAAACTCCAGCACTAAAAGCCCGCCTACGGCGCTTCTGCCAGACCTTAGTAGACTATACCTCCAGTGCTCATTTTGAAGTTTACGAGCAGCTTAAAAACGAAGCCCAGCGCTTTGGTGACCTCGAGGCGCTGCAGCACGGCCTAAACCTGTGTAGCCAGCTTGACCTATGTACCGACCTTATTCTTAGCTTTGACCAGCGTTACGCTGAATTCGAAGGTTTAAGCCACCTAGTCGAAGACCTATCCAAACTGGGGCTAAATCTCGAGCAGCGCTTTTTTATCGAAGATACTATGATCTGTATTATGCATAACCCCCACGCTCAAAAAGCCGCTTAAAAAAAAACAGCAGCGGCCGATATAGAGGGCAAGTTGAATAGCGTTTTGGGAACCACTATGAACCTTCGCCCCCTGTTAATACTCTGTCTAGGCCTGCTACTAACGGCCTGTGAAGACCTGGCCAGCCCCAGTAAAAGCATTGAAGTTGCCAAACAAGGCAATAACTCCGCCAGCTTATCCCGCCATGGTCGCCTAGCCGCTGTCGGCTCTATTAATCACGGCGGCAGCCTTTGGCTGGTAAATACGGCTGAGCGTAAATTCAACTGGAACCACAGCAAAGACAAAACCACCCTAGTCGCCTCAGCCTTTTCCCCCGAGGGCAACTGGGCCATGACGACCGATTCCCACACCCTGGTGCTGTGGAATACCAAAACCGGTACCGCCTTTCGTTTTTGGACCGCCCCTGGTGAAGTATTGTCTATCGCCCTGGGCCCCAACGGAAACTATGCCTTGCTGGGCATGAGCGACCACAGCGCGGTTATTTTTGATGCCAAGCGCGGCGGCGTTAAGCGCAGTTTTTATCATCAGGGACGGGTCCGTAGTGTCGACATCAGCAGTGATGGTAAGCGGGCGTTAACCGGCTCGGAAGATCACACTGCGGTACTGTGGGATATCCGCAGTGGCAAGGCCCTGCATACCTTCGCCCACGAGGAAGATGTACAGCTGGTACGCTTGAGTGAGCGCGCCGATAAAGCGCTAACAGCCGCCAAGTACGACAAGGCGGTTATTTGGAACCTCAAAACCGGCAAACCCATCAATCAAATTCCATTGTCTGCGGAGAAGATTAAGCGTGGCCTGCGCTTTAGTGCCGCGCGCTTTAACCCGGCCGGCAATCGTTTGTTGATTGGCCGGCCCGATCAGCGCGTGCAGCTGTGGGACCTGGGCACTATGAAAGTCCTCAAGCAATGGAAAATGTCCAAACGTGACCCCTGGAAACCGACTGCCGCAGCGGTGCAAGATGTCGCCTTTGCGCGCAAAGACGGCCAGTACATCAGCGTCGCGTCCAATGGCTTTATTCAGATTCTTGAACGATGAGGCGGCCGCCCCCAATTCACAGCATGAGCATACAATCGATCTGAATCCGAGGGCTTCAACTTCCCACCAGCCAATTGGTCAAGGCGGCTAGCGTAAATCCGCCTGGGCAAGATTCTATGGCTTAGGTCAATGGCTCGCTTACGTTAAACCTGTTTCCCAAGCTTTAAGCTGGCAATTCTGTGCTAGCAGAATCGATCCTTCGACGGGCTCAGGATGAGCGGTGTTATGTGAGTATCTGCCGCAAAATTAAAGAAACCAATCTTTAAACTATTGCCGCGGGTGGCGATAAAAATTATCAGCCAATTCAGACTGGTAGTCAAAAAACTGAGTGTCTTTATAGGGCAGCTTCATAAAACCCGAAACACCCAAACCATCAATCCGATGTAGATTGGCTAGAATCTGGTCTAGGCAGGTTTTAAATTCCCGTTCTTTACTGGCATCCAGTAGGTTCAAATAGTTATGAATTTTCAAATCACCTTCGACACTTTCAAAAATAATACAGCCGGTATGATGCAAGGTGTTCATATGGCCCAGTAGCAACATAATCTCCGCCGGCAGCTCCAGCATTTCATCCGGGTCATCGCCATCCTCAAAATAGGAGTGCAGCCGGCTTTCCCGTTCGAACTCCGGCGCTGGCGTAATATCAAAGGGAATACTCATACCAGGCGCCGCCACAAATGCCTGAGAGCTGTCTTCGCGCTCTATATGCAAGGTCTTTTTGGCATCGAATATACAGCTTTTAAATACCCCTTTTTTATTGATCGCCCGCCCCAGGTGAACCACATTATTAACCGCGCTGGTAAACGCCGGGGCCATGTTCGGCTGGTATAAGTTCAAGCTGGAATCGATATGTATACCCAAGTCATCCCAATGCATGGCCAACCCTCCTACCACAGGGAAATGCCCCAGGTGAGACACCGCGGTGATAAACGCTTTTTCAGTGTCGGCCATGCCGGAGAGATAATTTTTATAGTATTTTTCTAGCTCAGCATTGCCCACGCTTTGCATCTGATGCTGCTCAACTTCTTGTCGTAAAAACGATTTGCGTGAACTATAAACCACAGTTTCGATCGCTTGATTGGCAGCTGAAATCGAAATTGGCAACAGCGCTACGGCCTCATTACGGTTGTGCTTATGACAAACAACACGGCTCATGCGCGCCATATTTTTTATAAAATAGTCCCCGGCCCGCTGTCTTAGCTCGGCGTCATCCGCCAGCATATTGGCCAGGGTATTGGCAAATTCCTGTGGCAGTCCCAACGCCTGAGGCCGAATAACCTTGCTGCCGAAGCGGCTACCCTGGCCGGAGGCCAAAGCATATAAAGTGCCGGCCAGGCCCTGCTCGTCAAATCGCGGCGATGACAAAGCCCCCTGTAATTGTTCCTCGCCAATAAAATAAATATCGCCCAGCTTGGCATTGGTTTGCTGCAGGTCTGAGCTTAGGGCGTTTAGCCCACCAACACTGGTATGCTGGCCACGATGATCCAACTGGGCAAAAACCGCCGCCCCCCAATCAATTAAACTGAGCTGGCCGCTGTCTTGGTGGTAAACCAAATTGGGCGGCTTGATATCGCCATGTACCAACGGAGCCCGATGCTTAGCTTCGGCATCTTGCCGCAAAAACTGCAACAACTCGGCCATTTGCCGGGCGATGCTTAACAATAAACCGATATCGAGACGTCCAGCTTGGCGTGCATACTGCTCTAAGTCTATTCCTGGCGCCCGCCCCATCATCAAGATCGATTGGCCCCGCGCCCGGTTAAATTCAACATAGCCGGGGACACTTGGATGGCACACCTGGGAAAGCATATAGCCTTCTTCTTCCAAGCGCTCCTGCACCGCAATAGGTAAGGTAATACGGGCAAACTTAAAGACATAGTCGCGGCCATTATCCGCTTGGCCACTAAAGGCAAAACCGTAGGCACCCTTGCCCAGCAATTCAATATCGCGGTAGCCCAAGCGCTGTAACTGCTGCTCACACAGAGCCAACCAATCTTTTAGTTTCTGCGCATCGCGGTGGGATAGCAGATAAAAAGACTGCTCATCATTGATATAGAAGTGTTGCAGCTTTTCGCTTTCAATCAGGGACATAAATAGCTACCGGGATTGGATACCTTAGTCTAACTCAATTTCTAACCCAAGGCAGTGTGGCACGACGCGAGACCCAGTGTTACCAGCGGCATCGTCGCTACGCCAACTAGAGCCTAAAGCTAAAGGCTGGCTAAAAACCGTGCTTATTGCTAAGCTGCGCCCCGATTTCATCGCCTATTAGCCCCGGACCAAGCAACAGGCGGTAGCTTGAACAACCTAACTATAACGCCGACGGAAACCCCCATGCTGAAACCATTAAGCCTTTGTTTCATTTTGTGCCTAAGCCTAGTGGCTGCCAGTGAGGCCAACGATGCACCCCATGCGGAGCTAGTCGACTACGGGCTAATCAATATATTGGACCACGGCCAGGCTACCAGTAATGACCACGCACTTACCGGTAAAACCTATTACAACGCCGATACCCGAATTGTAACAACCACCAACAAGGTGCCCTTAAAACAAGGCATTGCCTTTGGCATTAGCTGGTGCGTATACAATTTAGATGACGGCGTCTATAGCTATACCACCAACTATATCTACTCACCGTTTAACTCGAAAAAGACTCGCTTCATGGCAAAAGACTCGATCAAGTTCGAGTCCAGCAATGGCGCTGTATGCAATGAGGATGGTTATGAGTTAACCGAGTCCTATGAACTACTTCCCGGCTATTGGACCATTAAATCGACCATGAACAATGGCATTGAGGTGATAAAAACGTTTGTAGTGCGCTAAATAAAACGGCTAACAAGCGTCGCTCCGGCCCTACAAATAACATGGCTAGTTAAAATACACCGCCTCTAAATCCACCGCTGGCATAGGCCGGTGCAGAAAAAAGCCCTGCACGCGGTTAAAGGCCAACTGCTCACACCATAGCATTTGCTGCTCAGTTTCCACCCCTTCGATAACCATCTCTATTTGTAGCGATTTGGCGAACTCATTAATGGCCGTCAAGAAGCGAAGATCCTCGTCGTCATCATTATGTATCGACTGAATAAACGACTGATCAATTTTAAGAACTTGAAACGGATATTTTTTTAGCTGGGACAATGAAGCATAACCGGTACCAAAATCGTCCAGCGCCAGCCTCATGCCACGCTGGGCTATATTTCGTAAAATATTGCCTGCAGCTTTGCTTTTTACAATATTATTCTCGGTTAACTCCAGTTCTAGTTTGTCTGCTGGTAAATTGTATTTTTTCAAGTAGCCCAACAGGTCTGCATAAAACTCATCATCATCGAGTTGCAGCGGCGACAAATTAACTGCAATAGTTATGTCTTTGGCAGCAGGGAAGCTTTCTCGCCAAGCTTGCATCTGCTGGCAAGACTGATCGATAACCCAGCGGCCGATGCTTCGAATTAAACCAGAGTCTTCAGCGATTGGGATAAACTCCGCCGGTGAAATCCACCCTTTATCAGGATGGTGCCAACGCAGCAATGCTTCAACCGCCGCTATTTCTTTGGTCCCAGTCGAAACCTGAGCCTGATAGTGAACTTCAAGTTCTTGCCGGCTTATCACGCCATACAGGTCTTTCTCTAACTCGCTGCGCCGAATAATTTCTTGGTTAAGAGTTTCCGAATAAAACCGAACCTGGTTACTGCCGTTTTCCTTGGCTTGATACATAGCCATATCGGCACATTTCATTAAACTTTCGGGCGTCTTGGCGCAATCCGGATAGGTGGCAATACCAATACTAGAGCTGATGTTAACTTCACCATCACCCACATCGGTTGGCGCGGCAAAAGCTTCGAGAATCCTATCCGACAACTTGGTCATTAAAATGGGGTCATCCAAATTACAAACCAAAATCGAAAACTCATCACCGCCCAGGCGACAAATAATATCGCCCTGACGCACCGGCCCCTGTAAACGCCTGGCAACTTCACGTAACAATTCATCACCACAGTGGTGACCAAGACTGTCATTCACATGTTTGAACTTATCGAGGTCCAGCACCATCAGGCCAAGATGTTTATTGAGCCTAGCGGCCTGAGACATATGATGCTGCAATGACATTTCAAAAAAACGTCGGTTAGCCAAGCCGGTCAAGGAATCCGTTTCGGCCAGACGCCGCAGTTCCACCTCGTTTTTTTCACGCTCTTTGGCATGCAACAAGGAACGGACTAATCGACTCGGGGTTATTTCACCTTTGACGATAAAATCCTGAGCGCCAGAAACGATACAATCGAAAGCAATTCTCTCATCGTCGCTATGGCTCAGCATAACAATAGCGGTCGATTTTTCCGATGACTGCCGGATTGAACGCAGCAATTCAAGTCCAGTCATGGTTGGCAGCTGGTAATCCAACAAGATCAAGTCCCAAGACTTTTGAGTTGCCAGCTCCAAGCCTTCTTCGGCCGAGCTGGTCTCTACAATATTGATATCTATATTGGCTTTTTTCAACTGGCGCTTGGTATTTAAGCGATCCAGCTTGTCATCATCAACCAGCAATAAATTCATAATTATTATTCTTATCTTGGTTTTGGAAATTCAACAATACGCCAGTAGTGGTCAAGCATGCTGAACAGATTTTCAAAGCCATCATCGAGACTCGACTTAACGATATAGCCGGCAATATGCTCCTTGTAGGCACTGGCCTTATCCTCATCGTCTTTGGAGGTGGTTAATACAAATACAATAGCCGAAGTTAGCTCTGGGTCTGAGCGCAATTCTCGCAACATCTCCAAGCCACTCATCCTAGGCATATTGAGATCTAGCAGGATTAAAAAAGGCGTGTCAGCAATGCCATCACGTAATAGCTTCAGGCCCTCGATACCATCTTTGGCGCGGACCAGATTATTTGCCAGACGATTCCTCTTAAGCTGACGAATAACCCCCATGGCATCAACATCATCATCTTCTACCAGCAGTATGGTAACTTCTTTATAACTAGAACCTTGCATTGAGTTGCTCCTTCAAATCATTTTCTAACGGCCATTCGAAATTTATCTTGGTACCATTTTTCCCATCTGATTCGATCCATATCTTACAAGACATTTGATCCAGTATTTTTTTAACGATCGACAAGCCCATGCCACTGCCTTCAACCTCGTCACGGGGCTTTAGGGATTGGAAAATAACAAACACCCGCTCATGGTGGTCAGGCTTGATGCCTGGCCCGTCATCACTGACCGAAATCAAATAGTGCTCCGAGCCTTTGATAGCTGATATCGATATAGCTCCGGAGTCTTTATCATGATGTTTTATCGCGTTGTTTAACAAATTACGAATAATTTGCTCCAACGGCGATTGCAGGGTATTAAAAAGGGCCAGATCTGTTCGACATTCAAACTTGAAGTTTTCGGGCGCACCCAATACATCGAAGCAGCTGTGGCACAGCCTATCAAAATTGGTTTCCTGCATATCACCGACATCTCGACCAATACGAGAATAAGCCAGCAAATCGTCCAGCAAAAGCTCTAGCCGACTAACTCGATTTTTTATTAGGTCCAAATGTTCTTTAGAATCTTCACCTATATTTTCACCAATATCTTCATCTACCCAGCTAACTAGCTGGGCGATTCCGCGCAGCGGTGCCTTTAAATCATGGGAGGCAACATAGGCAAAGTTATTCAGTTCCTGGTTGCTACGAGCCAATTCATCGGCATGCCGTTTTAACGAAACCTGAGCCCGGACTCGCTGCTCTACTTCCACCTCTTTATCTTTATAAGTCTTAATGTAATCAATCATCAGCCCGATTAGCGGAATGGTATAGGCAATAACTTTAAGAAAATGAGCAATATTAAAGTGATTATCAAATAGATGTGAGGACCCAAAAACCATATGGAATTCGAGTATAATTTCCGGAATCATGGCTACCAGCAGTGCTTGCGAAAAAACACTGGGGTTGCGCTTGTAAAACAATGGCAGCAAAAATATGGCCGCGAAACTAAACAATACCAACGGCAGCACATCAAATGGCCGGCTAATCAGCTCACCCGGAAACTGAGTTTGCGGCAGAGAATCACTAACCGCGCTAATGTGCACTATCGCGTAGGAAAATAAGGCCGCGATAGAAAAAGTCAGTAATAAAAACCTGGTATTACTCGACTTATCTTTTGCTGGCTTTCTGATCAGCAAAACTGACACACCCAGAATCAAAATCAAGGCATTAAATACTCGAGATAAAGCCCAAGTAAAAGGAATTAAATTTGTATTATCCGCCGCCGCATCAATTAGCCGAGCCGCGGCAAGCGTATGAAAAGCATCCATACAGCCCGCCAAAAATAGTGCCAAGCCAATCACCGGGATAATGACATCCCTGGAAATAATATAGTGGCTTAAGGATAGCATTACCGTAAATATGGCAATGCTTACTGCAGTCCATTCCAACAATGCATGGCTAAATGCGCCGTTAAGAAAATAAAAAAGCGAATCGACATTGGCATCGGGGGCTTGCAGTTCGTGGCTTAAGTCGGCTAAGGCTTGCGTATTACTGGAAAAGTCCACCCCAACCATATTGGCCAGCAGTGGCATAAAACAAATCACTGATATTAGAATAATAATGGAATTGGGTATTTTTTCTGATGCCGAGCTAATTTCTAATGGCATGGTACAACTCTCTACTCAATTAAATCTTGTGCCACAGGGAAACCATTGAGCCTGGCCACCAATACACACATCATATGTGGGTAATTATTATTTGAAAATACACCTCACACTAAAGCATGGTTTCGGCCATTTTACCGATAGCATTAACTCATTAGCAATAAAACTGTTTAATTTCTGCCTAGCTAAACCACGACTTTTGTAGGTGTACTGTCGGTCGCGCTTGCTCAACTGCCGCAGCACAAGCCTCCGGCTGCTGGGATGATTATGCTTTGGAATACACAAAGATGGGTTTTTTATCGGTGCTCTCGCGCGAACGGCAGACAAAGCAGCTATAAAACAAATATGAAGAATTTAGGCGAGCCCAAAGCAATACGGCTTTGAGCTCGGAAGGGGGAGGGGGAGGGGGAGGGGAATATTTATAGCACTAAGGCCTGCTTGGCAAACTTCCCAAGCCGCAGCCGACCCATTTTTTTGCTGCCCAATTCATCACCAAACTGCTCATCCTGCCAGGCGACATCACCATTAATCAGCACCAGCGGCACTACCCCGTCGGAGCGGTTGACCAGCTGCTCATGTTTAAATTCTTGCCGATAGATTCTCTGCACTCCAGCCTCGCCATCGTAGTTTGCCAACTTTTCGGGATCGACCAGAATCAAATCCGCTTGATCGCCAATTTCAATGCTGCCGCCATCTACTCCAAAGACCTCGGCGGCATCACGGCTTAAACGTCGAACCATAAAGGCAACATCGGCGTCGCCACCCTCGGCAGCTAATTTAAGCGAGCGTAAATTAACATCGTAAAAAGCCATATTGGTCAGGTGAGCACCGGAGTCGTTAAAGCCGGGCAGCAACAATGGGTTCATCAACAGCTCTCGTACCTTAGTCATATCTCGATTGGCGGTAACCGTTGACCAAACCAAATCGGTATCGAAGCTGCGCAGCATTTGCAGCATAAAATCAGCCTCGTCAGTGATCCAAAAAAAATCGCTGTCGATTATTTTTTGTTCGGCGACTGACACCGCCTCGGCCGTGGACGAGCGTACTGACAATATGTGTGCAAATAATTGGGCAAAACTCTGTCCCTGCCATACCTCAATTGGGCAGCGATCAATCATCATATCGTTGAGGTCACGGTTAAAAGCATAATCTTCTAAGCGCAGCAGTGTTTTTAAACGCGCCAGGCCAAAACCACTTTTGCCTTTTAGCCACATGGCTTTAAAGGCCTTGATATATTCCGGGTCGGTCATAATTTTAGCCCGGCCAGCTCGGTCTTCCAACTCGGTTTCATTGAGAAAACGTAGCTCAGGAATTTCTTCCGCCAGGGGCGTTACCGGGCCGTCAGCCCATATTTTAAACGGCGCTCCCAGAGACTGCAGGTAGAACTTACCCGCCAGCCATTTATGATTTAGCAACTTGGCCATCAGCTGGGCTAGGCGGACAATGCGACGATTGTTGTGCACATCCAACGCGGCTACCACCGTGGTTTTTAAAGGCTTGCCGTGAATGCGGCCGCTGCACAATAAAAAGGTTTTGATGGTATTAAAAGCGCTGTCCTTGGGCGGCGTTGCCTGCCACAGAGCATCTTCCTCACGCACGACTTGGGTCAGTGCCTTGATCTCGCTATAAGGGGCAAACTGGGTCGGTATAGTCTTGGCGGTATTGGGCTGGTTGGCCAGATAATGAAACGGCAGGGCGTCGGTAGAGAAGCCAGCATAACCCATGCGCAAGCCATCCCTGAGCGAGTCCTTCATGTTATTGAGTTCCGCCGCGCTAGGGTCGCGGTTAATGCTGCCGTCAAAGCCCATGGCATCAATACGCAACATCGAGTGCGGATATAACGGCACCACATTGGGGCCCAATTTTAATTGATGCAAATGCTGTAAATATTCTTCGGGGCTATCCCAGTCAATACTGTCAGCCGCGGCCCGCAACACTGACTTGGGTATATTTTCTACCCGAGCGTAACAATCCACTATTGGGTCGGCGCCGTCTTTGCGCTGGGCACCAAAGGCCAAGCCCAGGCTACAATTGGCAATGACCACGGTGGTCGTGCCGTGGCGAGTCGATTCAGGTAAGCCCGGCGCCATTTCCAGCTCGAGGTCATAATGCGTGTGAATATCAAACAAACCCGGCATAGCCCATTGGCCGGTGGCGTCGATTACACGCTGGGCCTGCTCGGCATCCAGCTGAGGTGCGCGGGCGACAATTTTACCCGCAGCGATGGCGATATCTTCAAACTTGGCTTGGCTGCTACCATCAAACACCTTGGCGTTTTGTATCAGCAGATCATATTGTTGCGGCATAATAATTATCCTTTGCTGTTAATTATTCTTATTCACCACTGTCCCGCTAACTTCTACAGCTATTAGCTTTGAACCACCATATATAGTTGTTCAAAGTAGCATCCATACAAGAACGACAAAGACAGCCATACTCAATTTCATTGGTCTATTCTAGATACAGCCTGGAGTTTTTAGCCCGGCTTAGTCACGGCGTTTTACTTTCCAGTCACGTCCTTCGGCAAGCTCAGGAGGAGCGGATTATGGGGTTTCACCTCGACTCTGTTTTTGCGCTCATGGTGAGCTTGTCGAACCAAGAGAACCTGGACAGGAAAACCCCATAACTAAACCTAAAATGTGTAAGCTCATAGCCTTTAATAATGCGGAACAACAGTGCTTCTTATTGTTCAAAGTAGCGAGCTAGCAGGTCAACGCCGAGCTTGATCACCTCATCTCGGCTGACCTCCGAATGGCCAAATACATGGCGATGCACCAAACCCTCGGCCATAGCAAAAACACAAAACGCCAGTGGCTCAGCATTCTTGTCGTTAAGCAAAAGCACAAATTCCAGGGTATAGCTAAGCAATACGGCTTCCCCCTGCTCGATAACTTTGTCGAGTTGCGGGTCTTGGCTGCGGCGATGCTCCAACACCTGGTGAAAAGCGGGGTCGGCCGCATGGAAATCATAAATAAGCTGTAACACCGAGTTAAATAGCGCCCGCACCTGCTCATTGCTGGGCCTGCCATTGGTATTAATATCGGGCCGCACCACAGTTTGGTGTAAATAATCGAAGCGGGCCTGGGTCAGCAATAACAACACTTCTTGCTTGTTGCTGAAGTATTGATAAAAAGTACCTACCGCGACCCCTGCGCGCGCAGTGATCGATTTGGCCGTGGTCTGCTCATAACCGGTATCGGTAAATTCTGCTTTGGCGGCATCTAATATGGCCTGGCGCTTTAACAGGGCGCGAGCCTGGGTGGGTAATGGTTTCATTCGCTATCCATCAGCGGCGGCTCGGTAGAGGCGCAATTACAGGGCTTTCTATTAATTTTCAAACGGCCCAAACGATTTGGTAGGGATTCTGCCCAAACTTGAACTTGACGTCAAGTTCTATTTTGGGCAAACTTCCCTCACTAATAACAAAAAGCAGATCTTGTATGGATAACCTAAAGCTAGACCCTCAATTACAGCAATGGCAGCAAAAAGGTGATTACGCCAAGCTCAATGGCCACAATATTTTTTATATTGATGAAGGTGAAAAAGACCTACCGGTGGTGCTATTGATCCACGGCTTTCCCACGTCCAGCTGGGACTGGCAGGGAGTCTGGCAAGCTCTTAGGCAACAATACCGATTGGTGTGTTTGGATATGCTTGGCTACGGATTTTCCGACAAGCCTAATGAGCGCAGCTATAGCATTCATAAGCAGGCCGATATCGTCGAGGCCCTGATCAAACAGCTACAACTAGACTGCTTTCATATATTGGCCCACGACTATGGCGATACGGTGGCCCAGGAACTGTTAGCGCGGCAAAATGAAGGCAATGGTGCAGGCCAGTGGCTGTCTTGCTGTTTTTTAAACGGCGGCCTCTTTCCCGAAACTCACCGCGCCCTATTCACTCAAAAAATTCTACTCAGCCCAATCGGTTTTTTGGTCAATAAATTGTCCGGCAGAAAGAATTTCGATCAAGCTTTCCGCAAGGTATTTGGCGCCGACACCCAACCCAAAACCTTGGAGCTGGATCAGTTTTGGCAGCTGATTAATTTGAAAGGTGGCAAACACATCTTTCATAATTTAATCACCTATATTAACGACCGCATCCAACACCGAGATCGTTGGGTTGCCGCACTGCAGCAGACGGCCATGCCGCTAGCCCTGATCAATGGCAGCGTCGACCCCGTGTCGGGTCGCCATATGGTGGCTCGATACCAAGAGCTGAACTGCCGTTTGGATTATTTGGCCGAGCTAGAAACCATTGGCCATTACCCCCAGGTTGAGGACGCCGACGCCGTGGCCGAGCATTTCTTGAAATTTTTACAAGCCATCGACTAGGCCACGCAGGTAATATTCAACTGCTTGCTTGGGTAAACCATCATGATCACCGAAATTCAGACCATGGTGGCCAACATGCTACTGGGATTTTCTAAATACTGTTTCCACAAATTATTGAATCGGGAAATGGTGCCGCCGTCGATAACGCGGTGGTCACCGGACCAGCTAACGGTCATTATCTGCCGCGCTTCAACTTCACCTTGGTCGTTAAACCGTGGCAATTTTTGTACTCGGCCCAGGGCAACAATTGCCACCTCTGGCTTATTGATAATCGGCGTGGCGACGGTGCCGCCAATGGCGCCGACATTAGAGATAGTAATGCTGCCGCCTTTGAGTTCAGCCGGGGAAATCTTACCGGAACGAGCCAGACTGGTTAAGCGAGTGACCTCCGCTGCGACCTCCAATATATTGAGATTTTGCACACCTTTAATATTGGGCACCAACAAACCCGATTTGCCGTCCACTGCCATACCAATATTGTGCTGACTTAGATAAGTTAGCTCGGTGAAATTTTCATTGGCGCGGCTGTTGATAATGGGAAACTGTTTTATCGCCAACGACAGGGCTTTGATAAACAGCGGCATCATGGTAATTTTTAATTCGTCGCTGGCGTATTGCTGCTTTAAACTTAGGCGCAACTTAATTAACTCGGTCAGATCGATTTCTTCGACATAGGTAAAGTGTGGAATGGTCGCAACTGAATCGGTCATACGCGCCGCCATTAGCGCCCGCACACCTTTTATTGCCTCAACCCGGTCAGTGCTTTGAATGCTTACCGAATCAAGCTGGCTGCAGCCTTCCAGGTGATTAATTACATCTTCTTTTAGAATACGGCCCTGCTTACCGGTGGCAGCCACCAAGCTTAAATCAAGGTTATTTTCACGGGCGATTTTGCGTACCGCCGGTGTGCTCAATACCTTATTACTGTTGATCGAATTGGTTTTTTCTTCGGGGCTAATCGCCGCAGCGGCTTGGGTTTGGTTGATTGCCGGCTCGCTAGCCTCAACTCCAACGGCTGCGTCATCCAACTCAACCGCAAACAAAGGTGTATGCACCTTGGCGATTTCACCCTGCTGGTAATACAGTTTGCTTACTCGGCCGCTATACATCGAAGGTATTTCTACAATGGCTTTATCGGTGCTAACATCGGCAACCACCTGATCCTCTGTGATCATATCGCCTTCGGCAATTTTCCACTCGATCACTTCGCATTCAACAATACCCTCACCAATATCGGGTAATATAAAATCTGTACTCATCACACTCTCCTATGGCCGATTAATAATTAACACTGGCCACAATGGCTTGGTAGACTTTCAAATAATCTGGCAGATATTCTTTTTCATGGGCCAGCGGGAATGGCGTGTCCATACCGGTCACCCGAGATATTGGCGCCTCCAAGGATAAAAAGCACTGCTCTTGAATCGTCGCCGCAATTTCACCGCCAAAACCGCCGGTATGGGTCGCCTCATGGGCAATCAACAATCGGCCGGTCTTGCAGACTGATTTAGCCACAGTGTCAACATCCCAGGGTAGCAACGAACGTAAATCAATGACTTCGCAGCTAATCCCCTCTTGCGCCGCTTTGTCTGCCGCCTTTAACATTTCCGTCATCTGCGCACCCCAAGCTAATAAGCTGATGTCGCTGCCCTGACGCACAACTTCGGCAACACCAATTGGAATTTCATAATCCTCTTCCGGCACCTCACCTTCGGCGGCACGGTATAAGCGCTTGGGTTCAAAAAAGATCACTGGGTTATCGTCACGAATAGCCGCCAGCAGTAAACCTTTGGCTTGATAGGGAGTGCTGGGGGCCAAGACCTTCAGGCCTGGGGTATGGCAAAAATACGCTTCCGGCGACTGTGAATGATAAAGGCCACCGGCGATACCGCCACCATAGGGCGTGCGGAATACTAAACGTCCGACATTAAATTCATTACCCGAACGATAACGAAATTTAGCCGCCTCATTAACAATCTGGTCGAAAGCCGGAAAAATATAATCGGCAAATTGAATTTCCGCCACCGCGGTAGAACCCTGGGCGGCAAAACCCACGGCAAAACCAGCAATGCCTTGTTCCGTCAACGGTGTATTAAAACAGCGCTGCTTACCATACTTCTCTTGTAGATGAGAGGTGGCGCGAAACACACCGCCAAACTTACCGATATCTTCACCTAGGCAAATCATCGAGTCATCACTGGCCATGGCCAAATCTAGGGCGTTATTAATCGCTTGCAGCAGGTTCATTGTAGCCATGTTTATTGCCCTCCTGGCTTGATCGTGCCAGCGGTAGCGGGATAGTGCTGCGGATATTTTTGAATATGCTGCGCCAGTGCCTGGGCCTGTTTTTTCATTTCCGCCAGCGGCTGGTCGTAGACATCGCTAATCATTTGGTCAAACCCCGGGCCGGGTTTTTTCTCAACTTGTTTAAGTTCCGCCAATACTTCTTGACGGTAAGCTTCAGTGGTTTCTTTTTCCTCGGCGTCGCTCCACCAACCTTTATGTTGCAGCCAATTGCGCATGCGCTCAATCGGATCTTTTTCTCGCCATTTATCTTCTTCATCTTTGCTGCGGTAGCCGCTGGGATCATCGGAAGTTGAGTGCGCACCCAAGCGGTAACTCATGGCCTCCAACAATACCGGTTCATTATTTTCAACCGCCAGCTTACGTGCCGCTACGGTGGCCGCGTATACCGCTAAAATATCGTTGCCATCAACGCGCAGGGTTTTCATGCCATAGCCAACACCTCGAGCGGCGATACCGTCACCTTTAAACTGCTCACTGGAAGGTGTTGAAATGGCGTAGCCGTTATTGCGACAGAGAAATACCACCGGGCAATTTAAAACGGCGGCCATATTTAAGCCGGCGTGAAAGTCACCCTCGGAGGCCGCACCTTCGCCAAAATAGCACAGGGTGCAAGCTTGCTTGCCCTGCAATTTTTGCGCATAAGCATAACCCGACGCCTGGGGTATTTGTGTCGCCAGGGGCGAGCTGATGGTCATAAAATTGAGTTCTTTAGAGCCATAGTGCACCGGCATTTGCCGGCCCTTGCCCAGGTCATCTTGGTTGCTCAACAGCTGGTTCATAAACTGCTCGGTACTAAAACCGCGAAAGCGAATTGCAGCCTGTTCGCGGTACTGGCCCATGATCATATCGTCTGGGCTCAACGCCGCTACCGCACCGGTCACCGCGGCCTCCTCGCCGGAACAGGTCAAATAGAAGCTCAGCCGGCCCTGCCGCTGCGCACTGACCATGCGTTCATCCAAAATTCGGATATAAACCATATTTTTGTAAATTTTGAGCGCTAGCTCTTGGCTCATTTGCGGCTCAACGGCGCCGGCTTGCAGGCTGCCATCGGCATTAAGAATGCTCAGAGTGGGAATCGCCAGCTCGTCGCCCGATAGGAAATTGATCTGGTGTTGCAGAATTTGAGAAGGATCACTGCTCATTATCGCCTCCGTTATTGTTTTGCCCGGCACGGCAATGAATAACTAGAGACTAGCACTGGCAGAAGCAGAGAGTCCTACCAAACTCTGGGCCCTGGCAGCATAATTAAGCAAAGTTTAGGTAATAAACAGCTTTTTTAGAGAGTTTGATCCCAAAAAATATATTTTGAGTGCAATACTCTCCATTTATTCGTCAGTTGAAGCAATTATCGTTATTCAAATAAGCTCTATAATCCACCTGTTTTTAGGCGATTAAGCCGGTGGCGAGACCTTAATCAGTTTGCCCGAATCCGTCAGCAGATAAATATTGCCCTTTGGCCCTTCCACCACATGACGTACCCGCTCAGCCAAATCGTCAAACATGCGTTCCTGCTCGACTAGCTTACCCTGTTGGTCCAGCGCCAGCCGATTTAGATGGGTTAATACCAGCGCCCCAGCAAAGAATTGTCCACGCCACTGCGGGAAGGCTTTACCGGAATAGATCATCAGGCTAGCCGGGGCGATCGAAGGAATATAGACCTTGGCGGGGGACTCGATACCGGATTTGATTTTCGCCTCACCGACCATTTGGTCACGGCTATACTCCCGCCCGTGGGAGGTAATGGGCCAGCCGTAGTTCTTACCCGCCTGCAGTCGGTTTATCTCGTCACCACCGCGCGGGCCATGTTCAATTTCCCAAGGCTGGCCTTGGGCATCAATGGCCAAACCTTGTGGGTTGCGATGACCATAACTAAAAATTTCCGGTTTTGCCGCTGTAGCAGACAAAAATGGATTGGTGGGCCAAGGCTTGCCTTGCATATCAACTCGCAGCACCGCACCCATATGATTAGATAGGTCTTGAGCATTGGGCCTAGTACCTCTATCACCGACACCAAAGTACAGGCTGCCATCACCACCCAGTACAATACGGCTGCCAAAATGGCGGCCGGTTTGGGTACTTGATTGGGTTACCAGCAAGTCCTGCCAATGCTCAAGCTGTTGTCCGGCAAGCTTGGCCCGAGCCAACGTCGTTGCGCCCCGGCCCTTGGTACTGGCTTTGCTATAGGTAAAATACAACCAGCCGTTAGCGGCCGATTTAACATCCATTAAGCCGCCCTGGCCACCGCTGTAGATATCGTCAGGCAAACCAGAGATAGCGCTCGCCGTAACCCTAGACTGGCTAATATCCAACGATTTCAGCTGACCTCCCTTCTCAGTAATTAATATTTTCCGGGGGCCAACAAAGGTCATACCCCAAGGGCGATCTAAGTTCTCATAGACCAGCTGATGTTGATACTCAAGTTCAGCCCAGCCAAATTGACTGAACGTGCTTAGAAAAAAACACAGTAACTTTTTCATGGTTCACCTGTTATTGTAATATCATTGTAGGTATAGCAATGATAGCGGCAATGCTGTAATACTGATTATCACTTGTATTCTTTGCATGCTCGACACTGCCGTTCGGTTAAAATCACACCCGCAACAAGGGCTATTTCAATTTGTATTTTACTTTAGGTTTTTTTCTAGGTTTACGGCTGCGCTGCCACCACCAAAAATTTACCATCATCAAGCAGGCGAACATTATAAAAATATAGATCCGGTAGCGCCCCTGCTCTGAATCCGGCAGTTCCGTCTCGCGGTAATCCAAAACTTTGTTTATAGCTGCGGCGATTTCAAATCTTGGCGTATTTTTCGCATTAGACAATATTATAATGCCGCGCTTTTTTTCAGGAATGGCATAGACCAGCGACTTATAACCTTTAACACTGCCCGCGTGTTGCAAGGCCTGTTGCTTATTATGCTCACCTAACTGCCAAGCTAGACCCATCTGCGTACCCCAGCTGGTTGCTAAGCGAGGCATTTGCATTAATTGATAGCTGGAAAAATTTAATATCTTGGGGTCCTGTTTGGTCACCGCTAACAGCCAGCGGCTTAGATCGCTGACCGAACTAATCAAACCTTCGCTGCCAAAAAAAACCGGGTCATATTCCCGCTGAGACACCGACATAATAAAACCGATATTATAAACCGGCTCTAAATCTGGCCTATCCTTGAGGCTTCGATAATAGTGACTATCACTCATATCCAGGGGTTTAAGCACATGCTGGCTAATATACTTGTCCAGCGGCAGGCCTGATACCTGGCTGACGATTTCACCCAGTATATTAAAATTGATATCCGCGTAATGGAAATTCACCTCAGTGGCTGCGCCCGCTACCTGACCATTAAGCGAAGATGCTAAATATTCGCTAAAACTACGCTGCGAATTTTGCGCGGCAGGAGCAACAACATCACGCAGACCACTGCTGTGGCTCATTAATTTTGACAGTTCAATGTCGCGGCCTTGCAATAACTCGATGAACTCGCCGGCTTGCTGCTGCAGGTCCAAAGCACCCCGCTCCTGCAACTGCATAATCGCCTGGGCTGTAAACAGCTTACTAATAGAGGCAATCCGATAACTCGCCTCTGGTGGTAGTACGGGCTCACCTGGGGCGGTATAAATTTTTTGTATTAATGGTTTGCCGTCATCAAATACCGCGATCGCCAGGGCTGGAATATTTTGCTGGGCGCGAATATCCTGCAATAGCCGATCTAATTTTTTTACCCGCTGATCGGCCGTGGCGGAAGTAGCCAGCAGCAATATAATTAGGTTGGTTATCCAGCGCATAAATTTCCCTTGGTAGTTGACGTTGATTGATAGCAGCACATTATTATAGGCGGCGCGCACTGATCATTAGGTTTCTGGGGCTTACCTCGGCGGGGCAAAACTCTCCCAGGTCAACATGGTAACCCTGTTCCTGTAAAAATAAAGCCTGGTCAAGTAACAGCCAGGATTCTATTGCGCGACGGAATACCTGCCGGGCTAGATCCAGCCTTCGGGTTTGCTCAAATCGCCGCCAGCCTTGCTGCTCATAATCTTGCCAGTCGGTAGCCGCGGCGATAACGATATCACTTTCTTTAGCCAGGTGATGGCAAAAACCCTCAAAGCCCCATTGCAAACTGCTTTGCGGCAGGCTCGGAGTATGCAAGTAATGCGTATGACCACAAACCTGACGCTGCCAGCAATCAAAACCTAACCGCCAAGCTTGCAACTGCTGTCGTTTGTGCTGCACAGCCGACCCCGCAGTGACGGTTTCCTGCACCGCCGTATGCAAGTCCGCACGAGTAAAACTCAGTCCGCTAGTTGCACCGGTTTGCGACAGGGCTTGGTAATTATTCGCAGCGGACTTCTGGTAGCAGCAAGGGGCCAAATTAACCGCCCGAACCCCTTTAGCGGCAACATCTTTTAGCAACTGGGTATGCAAATCACCACAGGCGTGCAGGGCCAAGATATGATCCTGTGGCCGCAGATGATCAACGCTTTTTAACGCGAGCACGTCGGCCTGTATCAATTCAACATCTGCATCAGCGGCTAACTGCAAACCCGCCGCCACCAAGCTTGGTTGGTACTCCAGGCCCAGTAACGGCAAACCGTCTAATCGCTGCATATACCGACCTAAATGGGCTTTGCCACAGCACCAATCCACATAACGCTCGCCATTAGGATGACTGTGCTGGGCGAATGCCTGCAGCTGCGACCATTTACGCCCCGGAATTCCCTGCTTAAAAAACCGATCGATTGGCGCCAGTTGGCGCTGCTCCAGCACCGGCATTGCACACAGTTTAGGCAACTGCCGCAGATTGGGAATAAATTCGGCCAGGGTCTGGTAGACAATGGGCAATTCCTGCAGCGACTCTAATTGGCTCGTATTTAGGTTTAATAGAAAGCCCTGTAAATCCGGGTAAGCCTGCGCCCAGCGGGGCTCGGGCTCAACAAATATATGCTGCCGCCAAAGGCTTTGGTGCCGCCTTAATAGGGCATCCAGCAGAGTAAATTGTTGTTGCAAGCTCGGCGACATGAAAATTCAGACTAGGGTTTAAGGCAATAGCTTATTATAATCCAAATATGTAACCCAGACGACGAGCCCTCCATGGACAAACTGTTTATTTTATTTCAATACCTTGTACCCCAACATTTGCTTTCCCGCTTGATGGGCGCTATTGCCGCCACCTCGATTAGCTGGATTAAAAACCCCTTTACCCTCTGGTTTGTCAAAAACTACCAGATCAATATGGATGAAGCGGTAGAGACTGACCCAACCGCCTACAATAGCTTTAATGACTTTTTCACCCGCGCCCTAAAAGATGACGCCCGCCCAATTGACCCGGACGCCAACCATATTGTTAGCCCCGCCGATGGCGCCATCAGCCAACTGGGGGATATCAGCCATGGCCGGATCTTCCAAGCCAAGGGCCAAAGCTTCAGCAGCCAAGAGCTACTCGGCGGCGATGCCGCGCTGGCAGAGGAATTTGCCGGAGGTAAATTTGCCACCGTGTACTTATCACCCAAGGATTATCACCGGGTGCATATGCCCTATGGCGGTAAGCTGCGCAGCATGATTCATGTACCCGGCGACTTGTTTTCAGTTAACGACACCACCGCCGCCAATGTGCCGCGCTTATTTGCCCGCAATGAACGCGCGGTGTGTATTTTTGATACCGACCTAGGCCCGATGGCAGTGGTTTTAGTCGGCGCCATGATTGTTGCCAGTATCGAAACCGCCTGGGCTGGCCAAGTTGCTCCGGTTAAAAAACAGGTGCAGACCACCCACTACAACAAACCCAATAGCCAATGGCAGCTTAACAAGGGCGATGAAATGGGGCGTTTTAAGCTCGGCTCCACCGCCGTGGTATTGTTCGCCAAAGATAGCGTTGAATGGCTGCCTGAATTTGAATCCGGTACCGCGACGGTTATGGGTGAAATGTTTGCCAAAAAACTAGAGGCCTAATCCAATGATAAAGCACAGAACTGCCTCTGTGCTTTATCCCAATAAAAAAAATACTACTGAGCCATGCAGCTAGAAATTTGACGGGTATATACCTTGGTATTATTTCTGCCGCTGCGCTTAGCGTGATATAAACTACTGTCAGCACATTCCAGCCAATTACGCGCAGAGCTAAAACCTAATTCAAACTCCGCCACGCCCAAACTAATAGTGCATTGGAATTTTTCCTGAGCATGGCGAAAACACAGCCGCGCTACTTCACTGCGTATCCGCTCTGCAAATTGAAAGGCCGCCGCCGCATCGGTATCTGGCAGCATTAACGCAAACTCCTCACCGCCAATTCGACCTGCCACATCTGACTTTCTAATCGCGAGCCTAATAATTTTTGCCACGGCCTGTATAACCTGGTCCCCCATTGGGTGGCCGTAGCTATCATTAATTTTTTTAAAAAAATCTATATCCAATATAATTAAGCAGCTTCTGCCATCTGGATTTCGATTTAACCGAGAAAACTCCTGCACCAGCCTTGACTGCCAAAAAGATTTGTTTTTCAAGCTGGTCAAGCCATCGGTTTGGCTGCGCCGCTCTAGGCGCTTATTCGCCTGGCTTAATTTTTTCTTGCTTTTTTCTAGGGCTCGAGCAATGCGATACTGCCTTAGTGTTAAAAATAAAACTGCAATTATCGCCAGAGCCAAGCCAGTACAGGCGAATTGGAAATAGGTCAGCAACATCTGAGCTTTATGCCGCTCCGCCTGTTCCTGAGCTATCACTTTTTGCAAAAGGCCACGAACCCCGCGCAATTTATCAAGCTGGCCTTCCATCACTTGCATTCGCCGCTTGCTCCAGTAACTATCGAAAAAGGCCAAAGCCTGGTCGTGATCATGGCGATAAAGAGAAATAATACCTTTGGTATATAAAGGTTCATTTCGATTGGACTGTAACTTAGTATTATGTTGATAGAGCTGCTCGGCCTTATTTAGAGTTAACTGAGCCTCATCCAAACGTTTCGACTTGGCCAGGTAGGTCGCATGATTCACCAACAGTCTTGCGGTCCAATAATCAGACGTTGGCTTATGCTTGGCGGCCAGCTTAAAATAAGGTTCAGCTCGGGAAAACCCGGTACCATAAGCTATTATCTTTGAGTAGATAAAGTACGCGTAAAAATATTCCGACTCAAAGTTCATTCGTTTGACCAAGCCTAAATATATGGCAGCGATATCCTCAGCCAAATCGTAACGGCGCAGGCCGAAACTGCGATCTGACAAATTATAAAGCAAAACCGCTCGGTTCAAACCAAATCGATATTTATGTGTATGTTCAAGTAGGCGCCCAATACCCCAAACGCTGTCCTCAACGTTAAAGGTACAACGCACGGCCTGCCACAACACCATATACATTTCAAACGCAAAGTCTGAATTATCACCAAGTTTATTGTAATGATTAATGAGCGTTTGGTAGCCCTGAAAATCGTGGTAGCTGCGCAAGGTTGCGTGGGAACTAACCACATCAAAATATATCTGCTGACGAATGTTATTTTTTAGATCATAGCGGCTGGCGATTTTTTTTAGCTGCTCTACGCTGGCAACGGGGTCATCAAAGGCAGCGTCGGTATCAAGTACCGAAAAAAATTCGACCAGGGCCGCCGCATCCCGATCATCGGGTCTTAATTCTCGCATCTGCTGGGCATAAGCTTGAGCCTCGACGGTCTTACCCAGATAACGATGATAGAGAAATAACAGCCGTAAATGGCCAAACTTCTCGGCCTCCGATTGTTTTGTTTGCAGCTGCCGTTGCAGCGGTGGAATTAGGGTCTGCAAATCCAAGCCGTCGCTACGGTCGATTAGCACACTTATCTTAACGGCCGACTCTAAGGCCCGATCGGTAATACCCGCTTGGCTAGCCACACTGACAAGCAGGCACATTAACCCAAAAAACTTTGCTCCATAAACCATGTCCAATTCCTTCGAACTAAATTATTGGTGAAAGTCTCATACTTGAAATTCTAAATAAGCTCTGGCTGACTGTTCACTCTGTCGCCAAATATATTATTTTCAAGTTAAATTGGCACTATGCCAAGGGTTGTATGGTCAATTTATCACTCAAAATCACTCATAAATATTAGTTATTTTTTACATATTTGATACAAAAGAACTAGTAAATTCAGACTCCTATTCGATTAATAAAATTAACCGCTGCGTTGAAGGTCAAAAAAGGGTGCGGCTCAGGGCGAAGCATAGAGTTTTCGCCCTTAGTCGGGCCGCGTAGCCGCGCCCCTGGCCTGGTTCGAAATCGACGGGGCGACCTGGAGCGATCATGTCATCATAAAGCCAGCAGGCATTCTCAGGCCAAGTCCGGGCCGACATCACTAGAGCTTGGTAGCTACAGCTCGTTGACCGCTGTCGGCGGGGGTTTTGATCTGTCACTTTTCCCACTAGCCCCTAGACCGGCTTGGCTTTAATATACAACGCTAATATCCCCCACACTTCCAAGAAAAGACTATAAATATGGACAATCTATTCGCTCTTTCAGGTAAAACTGCCGTGGTTACCGGCGGCTCACGCGGTATCGGTGCCATGATCGCTCGAGGCTTTGTCGAAGCCGGGGTGAAAACTTATATCACCGCTCGTAAGGCGCCCGAATTAATGGCCACCGCCGATCAACTCAACCAGCTTGGCAAGGGCGAGTGCATCGCTATTCCTGCAGATCTATCCACCTTGGAAGGCATCGATGGTTTTAGCCAGCGCCTGCTAGAACAAGAACAGCCGGTGGATATTTTGGTTAACAATGCCGGCGCTACTTGGGGCGAGCCGATTGATGAGTTCCCCGAGCAGGGCTGGGACAAGGTGATGGATTTAAACGCTAAATCTATATTCTTCCTGAGCCAAAGGTTGCTGCCGCTGTTGCGCAAAAACGCCGACGGTGATGACCCTAGCCGTATTATTAACATTGCCTCGGTCAACGGCCTGACCAACCCCAATATGAACAATTATTCTTACTCTGCCAGCAAGGCTGCGGTGATTCAACTCACCCGCCATATGGGCGCGGATCTAGTCAAAGAAAATATTACCGTCAATGGTATTGCACCAGGATTTTTCCCCAGCAAGATGACGGCCTTTATGTTGGCGGAACATCAAGCTGAGGCCGACGCCTCAGTACCTCGTGGCCGCATTGGCTCGCCGGAAGATGCCGCTGGCACGGCCATCTACCTAAGCTCCCGCGCCGGTGCTTGGGTTAATGGTCATACCATCGTACTCGATGGCGGCCAGGTTGCTGCAGCTCACTAGCAACGACAAAAAAACGCAGCCGCTACAAACCCGGCGGCTGCCATTTTCCATCTTGGTTGGCATCCACATAAATAGGATTGCTAAAAGCAAAAGGCGACATCACCGGTACAATATCCGCAAATAAACCCTGCCTAGTGCCATCCACTTCAATAATCACAAAAGAATCCTGTTCGAATTCCAGCGGTAACAAGACCTCTTGGCCCTTATTAATACTCAACTCCGCTACCTGCTCGCCGTTGACAAAAACACGCAGACGATTGACGTCCACCCAATTGGCCCCATCGGCCTTAACGTTTAATACCGCCTTATTGGCCACAAGGGTTTCACCCATGGTCCGGCTTTGCCCGGCATGACTGAGACTTAGCTCCAACAGGGGGCCGTTGCTGCCATAAAGATTACCGGCCAGAATCGATTGCATAAACTCTTGCTGCTTAAAGTTCTCTATCGAATCATCCTGCATGGCGATTAGGGTTCTTGGTTCCAACACCACCTCGCCACGGGACTGACCATGGGAGTCGCTAGTGGCGGTACCGACAATTTTTATACCTTGCTTCAATAGTGCGAACCAATCTTGACGCAAAGCATGGTAGGAATTTAAGTTGGCGAAGGTGCCATTGATTAATTCCAGGGTATCAAAATCAATATCTCGATAAGCACTATTGGGGTCAGGCTCAATCAAGCTACGATTAGGTTCTGATGCCAACACCTTGCTGTTATCAAAAGCCTGACCATTTAACAGGTGGAAAAAATAAGCCTCATTATATTGCTGACTATGGGGCGCGGGTATTTCACCCGCTTGGTAATAAATAATCGGATGGTTAAGCTGGACTACCGTCTCTTTATTGTCTTTTTTAAGTGTGGCAATCACCTCACGCCAGCGCTTCCCCTCATGGGCAACTTGGCCGCGCCGATACTCATAGGGTTTGACTTGTAACGGAAAGGCGTTGGCGTGGCCAATCGTATAAGGTATTTCGTCTGTGGCTGCTAAGCCTGTTACTTCAGTGCCAACAACCGAGGCCAGCTGACCCGTTAAGCCCAGTTTGGCAATATCCTTGGCCATGTCATAAATGGTTTCGTGCTCGGTGGCAACCAAGACTTCTCCACCTTGGGCCAAATAACTTTTCACCCGCTGGCTTTGTGGGTAGCTATTATCAAAGCTGGCTGCCGAGTGGGTATGCAAATCCGCATGCACATAGCCCGGTGTGGTATGGCTGCGTTGCGGCGCCGGAATATCAAGCTGCTGCGCTTGATTGGCCGATAAATTTATTTCCACCGCATGAGCCGAGTACTCTGGGCCGCGGGAGCTAATCACTTTATAACGCCCAGGGGCCAAGTGAATGTTGCGCTTATCGTGTTGGTTGCCAATCAGCATCACATCCCGCACCTCGGCATCACGGCGATTGCCGGTTCTATAACCCAGGGGCTGGCGGGAAAAGTCCACCGTCTGCTTATCCAAGGCAATAAAACTCAGCCGCATCACCTGCCCCTGAGGCAGTAATAAAGTCGCCGCGCCAGCCATATCCACCGCTGCCAGCTGATAACCGTCGGCGCTTAAATGGAACTGCTTGCTAATAGGTTTACGGCCAGACGCCTTAATCAATAATTGATAATCACCGGCCGGGGCGTGCAAATTGAATTCACCCTGGGCATTGGTATACGCCTGATTAATTAAACCGCCGTCTAAACGGTGCAAAAAAACCGCGACATTGGCTTCTTTTAGATGACCACTAACCACGGGCAGCTTATGCCAATAGCCATTCATAATACTGGCCACACTGCGGCCCCTGGCCACGCTAACTTCCTGTTCAAACACCAGGGTCTCACCCATGGGTAAATCGAGCAGCTGGCTCTGCACCAGCTTCAAAATATCAAGGTAGGGGCCATTGCTGTCAAACCAAAAGGGCTGGCTAAAGGCGGCAACCGCGGCATACGCATCGGTGACACCAACAAAAGCGGCCAGCGGCGTTTGCTCACCATCGGCAGCACGTAAATACGCACGTTTTATGTGCAAACCATAAGCCATGGCGGTGCCATCATCGGCGTCGGGCAAGCTGATAACCGTATCACTGCCAACCAGACCATCGAGGTCACCCCATAAACCCTTGGGCAGAGCTGGGTGGTTAAAGCCGGGAGCTGGACCGCGACCATCCATGCTGCCGGTAAATACTTTATTGCCCTTGGAGATTTGCACCATATTTAAAGCGCTGATGTCCAGATCAGTGGCGCTGGTACGGCTCAGTTCCGTAACAATTTGCAAGCGATTGCCATTGGCCTCATCAAAACGATAGCGGGCCTTAAAACTTAATCCGGGAAATTCACCCTCGCTGTATAAGCTGGCGCTGGTTTTATCCGACTCCGCCCAGACCTTGGTGATGATAGGCTTGGTTGAACCGGTCAAATTCAAGGCGAAATATAAATTGGTATAGGCCTCCCCCGCTTGCCCACAAAAACCTAAATCCGTTAAATAGCCGCCACTTGGCGCAATTTCAGATTCGTGGCTGGGGTCAGAGATAATGGCGCAGACCTTACCGTTACCGAGATGCCAATCTTTTACCCCACCCCAGGCTACGTCTCCCTGCATAACCAGTTTAGGCGCGGTAGCGAGGCTAATTTGTTCGGCGCTGTACTGGGAAAATGCAGCGCTAGAGCAGGCCAGAAGCAGCCCTAGGCTTAGAACAGAGTATTTATTATTCATTATTATTCCGGTGCAAATCTGAAATTTAGATCAGCCTATCTTATAGACAGTTGAGTAATAGTCACAACGCCTAAAATAGTGCGACGCCACAACAACACTCATAAATTCAGGCTATTGTGCAAATTTTAAACCTTAGGCTATGCTATATGGAGCAATAAGCCTCTCGCAAAACTACTAATGTGTAGATAAACCTCAGCCATAGGGCAACAAGGAGCAAAACATGAAAGCATCCGATTTAATGGTGCAATGCCTGGAAGAGGAAGGCATTGAATATATTTTTGGCGTTCCCGGCGAAGAAAATGCCGATTTTATGATGTCGCTGGAAAAATCCGACAAGATCAAATTTATCCTGACCCGCCACGAGCAGGGCGCCGCCTTTATGGCTGAAATATACGGCCGTTTAACCGGTAATCCCGCTGGCTGTTTGGGTACCTTGGGCCCAGGGGCCACCAACCTAATTACCGGAGTGGCCGACTCCAATATGGACCGCGCGCCGATGCTGGTACTTACCGGCCAGGGCGCCTCTACCCGGCTGCACAAAGAATCACACCAGGTTATGGATGTGGTTAAAATGTTTGAGCCGGTGACCAAATGGGCCACTACCGTGTGGCACCCAGAGAATATTCCTGAAATTGTACGCAAAGCGGTGCGCTTAGCCCGCAGTGAGAAACCCGGTGCAGTTTTAGTTGAGCTGCCAGAAGATATTGCCAAACTACCGGTCGATAAATCTCCCATGACTGTACGTCGTGCACGCCGTGCGGTACCGGCCGACAAGATTATGGACCAGGCGTTTGAGCGAATTAAAGCTGCCAAACGGCCTATTATCATTGCCGGTAATGGCTGTATTCGCCGCCGCGCTTCCAAGCAGCTACGCCAGTTCTGTGAGAAAACGGGCATCGGCGTGCTCAGCACCTTTATGGCCAAGGGCTGTGTCGATATGAATGCCGACTACTGCTTATACACCATTGGCCTGGGAGCCAAAGATATACCCGCCTGCGCCATCGATGCCGCCGATCTAGTGATCACCCTGGGCTACGATATGGTCGAGTACCACCCTAAATTGTGGAACGGTGACGGCAGCAAGGAAGTATTGCATGTGGACTTCCAGTCCGCCGAAATCGATGAAAACTATCACCCTGAAATTGAAGTTGTAGGCGACCTGGCCCATGCTCTGTGGATGCTCAATGAACGAGTGGACGCCCATGGCGCCGGCAATTTTGATTTCGACCTAGAGCAGCAGCGAGCCGTACGTCGCGATATGACGGCCGAGCTGGAACAACATAAAGATGACGCCACTGAAGGCAGCATTCGGCCACAGAAAGCCCTATGGGATGCCCGCCAGGTAATGGGCCCACACGATATCGCCCTGAGCGATGTGGGCGCCCATAAAATGTGGATAGCCCGGCACTTTCAGTGCCATGAACCCAATACCTGCTTAATTCCCAATGGCTTTTGCTCTATGGGCTTTGCTTTGCCTGGCGCCCTCGCTGCGGCCTTGATCAACCCAGACCGCAATATCCTCGCCATCAGCGGCGACGCTGGCTTTATGATGAATATGCAGGAAATGGAGACGGCCCGACGCCTTAACCTCAACCTCACGGTTATGGTTTGGGAGGATGGCGGCTATGGCTTGATAAAATGGAAGCAAGAAGCTGAGTTTGGCAAACATACCGATTTGGATTTTGGCAACCCCGACTGGGTACCACTGGCGGAGTCCTTTGGCTGGAATGGCCACCGAGTTGAAAACTCGGTTGATTTGCAGGATACCTTGCGCGCCTCTTTCGCCGAGCCCGGCCCCAGTTTGGTGGTAATTCCGATCGACTACCGTGAAAACAAAAAACTGACCGAAAAACTGGGTGAGTTGACCTGTTCAATCTAGTTTGTTTTAGGCATTGCAGCGGGACATGAACCTCAGCCGGTTTTATGTCCCGCACCACCTCTATTTACTGACTCGCGGCCACACGTTCAAACCGCTTAGATATTTTCATTTTCCGTTTGGCAGTTCCAGCAAAGCTCAAAACTGCTTTCATTGCTTTCCTGGCAAGCTTGGCACAACCAAGGCTCGCCCAACTCTTGGTTTTCAATAGTGTCCAGCATGGCCATTGCCTTCGTTTCTTGGGCCAAATCCAGCAGCCATAGCTGTGGCCAACAATTAATCGGCGGCGCATCTCCGGTGATGCCGCCAATGATTTCATTACGCACATCAACTTTGATGCCCGCCGCCGAAAGGATATTCTTGGCATTATGGACCAGCAGCCCGTTTTCCAGGGTATAGATTAATTTAGCCATCACCATTCCTTGTTGTTCTTTGCCCAAGACTAAGACCGCATTAGCTAATTAGAGTTCTTATCGCCTAAATCACAAAAAAAAGTTATCCTGCGCTAAATTAACCGGCCCAGAGTAGATATCGATGATCAGCGTAGAACAATTACAACAGGCGGTCGAACAGAATATAATCAGCGCGCAACAAAAGCAGCAGCTATTAACGCTTAGTCCGGCTGACACCCTGCCACTAAATACTGAGGGCGATGAACAACTGCGTTTTGTTCGCAGCTTTGGCGATGTTTTTATCTCCATCGGCATAGTGCTGGTCAGCCTAGCGTTCAATTTTCTCGAGATGGAAGGCGCTTTCTACCTCATCCCTATTCTTGTTTTGGTCGCCACCAGTGAATGGCTGGTCCGACAACGGCGCATGGCCTTACCCGGCATTGCTTTATTTATTAGCTCGGTGTTTTTTATCTCTCAGGCCTTTGGCGAAGACCAACTTGCCGCCGGTCTACCTTCGGCCATTACCATTGCCGCCGCCTCGCTGTTGTATTTTTGGCGCTACCGGGTACCGTTTTCCTTTGCTGGCTTTACCGTCGCGGTAATATTTGCCTGCTACCACCTATTGGGCTTATCTCCCGGCGACTATGGCTTATTAATCGGCCTGGCGGTTTTTTGTGTCGCCATGACTTTTGATATGCGCGATACCCAGCGTAACAACCGATTCAGTGATACCGCGTTTTGGCTACATTTATTAGCCTCACCATTGATAGTGCACGGCACCATGCTACCAATCATTGCCATGGACCTGGGCGCCGCGCTTACCAACGTCATTATTATTTCAATGTTCTTGGTGTTCTTTGCCATCGCCTTGCTGGTCGACCGCAGGGCCATTTTGGTATCGAGCCTAATTTATTTAATCGGAGTATTAACTCAGCTGCTGCTTTCCGATGCTATCGATATCCCCAACGGTGGCTCTTTGGTATTTATCGGCTTTGGTTTTTTAGTCATCATCTCCGGGGTTTATTGGTATAGCTTTCGAAGTGTTGTCTATGGCTTTTTACGCGGCACTACTTTAGCCAACTACCTGCCCTCTTTTGAGCCAAAATGATCGATCAATGCCATCTTTGTAACAGCCAGGCGGTCGTTTTTTTCCATCAGGACAAAAATCGAGAGTATTGGCAATGTCAAAGCTGCCAACTAATCCAAGTACCCAAGGTTTACCAACTAAGCTCGGCGGCAGAAAAGGCCGAATATGATAAACATCAAAATGACAACGCTGACCCAGGCTATAGAAAGTTTCTTTCCCGCACTTGCGTCCCTTTGTTTAGTCAACTAAAGGCTGGGGCCAGGGGTTTGGATTTTGGCTGTGGACCCGGCCCCACCTTAAGCTTGATGGCGGCAGAACGAGGCTTCGATTGTGATAATTACGACCCGTTTTACTACCCCGATACGGAGCTGCTCAGCCGCCAGTACGATTTCATCAGCGCCACTGAAGTCATCGAACATATCAGCGACGCCAAGCATAGCCTGGACCAAATGACGGCCATGCTTAAGCCCGGTGGTATTTTGGCTATAATGACCAAACGCAGCCGCGATTTGGCCGCATTTAAACAATGGCACTATAAAAACGACCCAAGCCATATCAGCTTCTACCATCTGAGCAGTTTTGAATACATCGCCCAACACTGGCAACTCAGGCTACAGGTAATCGACCAAGACGTGGTATTTCTTTATAAAGGGCAACCCTAGCGGCACCTCCTGCGATTCCAAGCACCAAGATCCAAAGCCGATTTAGTCTGCTATAATCCTCCACCGCAGAAATCACCACCCAAGGCCCAACATGAATTTAGCCCAAGAATTACAGAACCTCAACAACCGTCTAGACAAGTGCCAACGTAAACTGGCCGCCGCCAAAACTCGCCGGGATGACGCGATTGCCCTACAGTTTTTGAAGGAAATCGGTGAGTTAAAGCACAAGATAGAAAAAATAAAAGGGCAGCAAAACCGCGCCCTGAGCGACAAAGGCGAGAAGATTAAGGCCATGCCGTTTCACCGCCCTCTAACCAAGCTAGAGCAAGCAGACATGGGCAAGCTAAAGAAAACAGTCCGCGGCTTAGTGGTAGTGCACCCTATGACCGCACAGGGCAAAGAACTAGGGCTTAGCGAAGTAACCGGCTATGCTCACAAAAAATTCTAGCCGGTTGGACCAATACAGAAAATGTTGGTCCGAGTAGTGCTACGTCTCTAGCTGTCGACGGGCCAATAAAGGTCATCGTAAAACACCATAGCCGGCGTGTTTCTGACTTAGTAAAGACTATGCCGCATAGAACTAAAACCAGCGATTATTTTATTTTAAGCGTATGCCGCTCGAAATTTTCCTGGCGCTTGCGTTCGCTCTTTTTCAAAAGAATATAAGTCGCGCCGCTACCACCGTGGTGTGGCTGGGCCGAATGAAAAGCCAGAATTTCTGGTATTTGAGGCAGCCAGTGGGCGACACAACTTTTTAGCAACGCCGCAGACTTCCGTCCCTCGCCTTTGCCATGATTAATCAAGGCGCAGCGGATATCGTGTTGCAGGCAATCTCGCACAAATAAAAACACAGTACGGCGTGCCTGTTCAACATCCAGGCGATGCAAGTCTAGCCTAGATTCGACTTGGTACTTACCCAACCGCAGTGATTTAAACACCCCATGCTGAACGCCTGGGCGTTGAAACGTTAAAACTTCTAGAGGGTTTACTCGAGGAATGTCCGAATCGTTATCACCGGACAAAGGATCGTGGGCCGTTGCCATACTATCCTCTACTGCAGCTCGCTGCCGATGAAGCAAACCAGGCTTACCATGGTCATTCGGTTTTAGCTGCACTGTTTTATTTGATTTTATTGGCGCGACATCGGCCATGTTCGCCATAAAAAAATCAAGCTCGTCATTATCACTCACAGCAAACCGCCATCCGCCACCAGTGCAGCGCCATAGCCATCGCGAAACTCGGCCGGCATGCGCTTTGGCTTGCCACTGCTCATCTCGATACAAACGACCTTCCAGCTACCGCGCAACATGGTGACGCCGTCGCTGTTACGGATAATTTGAAAATTACGACGCATACTTAAGCGTCCATCACTTTCGGTCAGCCAGGTAGCCACTGTCAGTTTTTCGCCCAATAACGCCGGCTGGATATACTCATATTCCGCCTTATGTATCGCCATCGCCCGATCTAAACGGCGGTAGGCATCGATGTCCAAACCCAGAGCACAGGAGTGCGACCAGCCTGCGGCCTCACACCACTTCACATAAACGGTATTATTCGTATGATTTAACGCATCGATGTCGATCTCGACAACTTCAACATCAATGGTATAAGGCTTGGGCCAATCCCAAACCGGCATCTGTTCAGTCAAAATAATTTTCCAGAATTTTCCAGGCCAGCGACATCACAAGCCTCGCTGCCATTCTTCACGTAGGGGTATTAAGCCCGGCTGGTGAATTGCGGTACGCACCTGGTTTAATAAATTGTCTTTGTCTTTACCCAAAACACCTTTTAGAACAAGGTAGTTGGAGGCGTGGTCGCTGCGGAAAATGGTTTTTTCAAGTTCTAGGTTTTCTAACAACACTTCCATCTCGCGGAATAGCTCTAATTTATTCAACTTGCGCCAGCGGCCCTTAAATTTCTTTTCAAAGTGCTCACTGCCCTGGGGAAACTCCACCACCAGGGTCGACAAATAGTCCGGTTGAGCGGCATTCATTAGACGTGCCGACGCCAGGGCGTGCTGCTCACTGAGCTCGGGGCCACCCAGTCCATTGAGAATCATCACCGAGCTTTTCATCCCACTTTGCTTAATTTTAGCCAATGCATCCAGTGAGCTTTGAAAGGTCTCACCCTTCTCGACCAGTTCCAGCACTTCGTCATCACCGGATTCGCAACCGACATACATAAGGCTAAGGCCCTGTTCACGCAGCTGCTGTAAATCAGCCACACTTTTATTTTTCAAATTGCGCGGTAGGCAATAGGAGGATATACGCTGCACCTGAGGGAAATACTGATTGATCAGTTTTAAGATCTCGAGCAGCCGTCGAGTTGACAAGGTCATGGCATCACCATCAGCCAAAAACACTCGCTTAACCGGGTAGCCCGCTGTCGCAATGGTCTTAAGCTCGGCTTCGATATCGACGGCGGACTTTGGCTTGAAGCGTTTTTGCTCCAAAGTGTACATTTCGCAAAAGGTACACTTATTCCAAGAACAACCATTGGTCACTTGGATGATCAGCGATTGCCACTCACTGGGCGGACGAAATACGGGCTCGATATATTTTAATGGGTACATAGGGTGTCTAAAACTCGCCTTCAAATTCTTCCAGTAGGTCTAAGGGCTCAATCTCCATGCCTTCGAGCTCGGCATCCCAGTTAACGCCGATTAACACAACATCGTCATGCATACCCGGCAACCAGTCATCCAGGAATTCCTCGGTGGCAACCGCGACCGGCTTGTATACCGACCAGTCCTCCACACAATGGGCCTGAGCAAACTCCGGCTGCGACCAGAAGGGCATAACATCGGCTTCGCTGTGCTGTTCCGAAGGGCATAAGGCCCAACCATCGGGGCCCTCTAAACCCCATACGCAGCCGGTATCGATGGCCTCAACGATAAAGCGGTCGAAGTTTTCTTCAGCGTTGCTGAGTAAGGGCTCGGTCATGGGTATCTCTCTTGCGGCAATAGTGGGCAATTCTGAGGGCATGGCTAGGGGCCAGAGGCTGGCCGGTATTATACGCCAAAGTGATGAGGCATTCGCCATTCAAATTCTTTATACTGCGAGCCACTGATACTGGTGTCTATTAACCAGCACCGGGCAAACTGATAATAACAAACCTAACCGTAGTGGCCATTGGATTAAGTTCTCGGAGAGTTATCTATGTCGGACCAAATGGAACAAAACAACAATATGGAAGCGCCCCCGGCGGCAGCACCTTTAGACCCAAGCTCTAGCAGCCCAGCCCCAGTATGGCGTAGAATGAAATTTCACGGTAACGGCGGTGAATTTTTCCGTATCTGGATCGTTAATTTATTGCTAACCCTGCTGACCCTCGGCATATATTCCGCCTGGGCTACAGTGAGAGAGCGACGCTATTTTTACGGCAATACCGAAATGGCCGACAGCCGCTTCGACTTTCACGGCAAACCCTTACAAATCCTGCTCGGTCGAGTCATTGCAATTATTCTGCTCCTCGCTTGGACGCAAGGCCATTATATTCACCCCATGGTGCAATTTGTCGCCATTGGCATAGTACTTGTCCTTTTCCCGTGGTTTTTAGTCCGCTCAATGATGTTTCGTCTGCGCAATACCAGCTTGCGAAATTTGCGTTTTAACTTTAAAGGCAAGGTGATGCCGGCCTACAAATTGTTTGGCGTTTATTTATTGCTGAGCGGGGTATTGATCGGTGGCATGTTTTGGTCGGCCTATAGCGCCTTTGGCGGCCTCGACCCCGAGTCGATGGAGAATGCCGAAAACATCGAGGCCTTAACACGATTTATGGGCATGTATATGCTAACCCTAGTTGGCTTCGCATTTTTGTACCCCGCATTTTTATGTGATATTCGCCTATTTACCGCTAACAACGCCTATTATGGCAACCAAAAACTAAGCCTGGAACTAAAGCGCAGCAGTTTTATCAACCACTTCTGGATTGCTATCGGTATATCGATGGCGGCCTCCATGGTAGTCATATTCGCGTTAATGCTGGTTGCCGGCTTGGTGGCGCTGATTGTTGCTGGCCTTGGAGCTGGGTTTGATATCGAAAGCGCTGGTGGGATCATGACCGTCGTTATCGGTGTATTTTTGATGTATTTTATGATTGGTCTGGCCTACTTAGTGGCCTACGCCTATTGGCAGGTTAAGCTGTTCAATATGACCTTCAGCAGCCTCGCTGCCGGCAGTTTTAGCTTTCGCTCGGAACTTGAAATCATCCCTCTTAGCAAAATTTTACTCGTCAACGCCTTGATGGTGATATTTACTCTAGGCTTTGCCTACCCTTGGGCGCGTGTACGAGTAATGCGTTACCAGCTACAAGCCGTCGAATACCAGGGTGATGAGACCCAGTTTGAAGGCTCGTCGGAGCTCGATGGCAATGCCATCGGCGACGAGGTCGGTGAAGCCTTCGATTTAGATTTCGGATTTTAATGCATGATCAAAGACTGCGATGCCATAAACCAGCAAGCCATTTGTGGAAAGTTTTACTACGCCGGTAGCTCGCGCAGTTACGAGGCTTTGCTGGTTCGCAGCGGCGAGGAATGTATAGTATCCACTCGCTGCTGTACTCGTTTGGCTCGCCACCCCTTGCAGGATACCGATATCTCAGAGCCTATAGGCCATTTACCCTACCGCTTCAGCTTTAGTGACGGAGCGGTATTTGAAACCCAGCAGCATGGTTGTGTGGAGCAGCAATACCAACAACAGCCATGTGCCAGCAGCTGGGTTCATAAAATCGAGCAGAACTGGCGCTGGGCGGTCTTGGCGCTGCTACTTGTGCCTATTTTGGCCTATGTCTTCCTCAATTATGCCATGCCGGTGATCGCCAAGCCGCTGGCCGAAAAAATCCCTCAGGTACTAAAACATCGACTCGACCAGCAGGTGCTAGAGAGCATTGAAGACGGTTGGCTGATGCCGAGCAAAGCCAGCGCCGACAAGAGCGCCAAATTACAAGCCGCCTGGGCCAAGGTCCCTAATACCGAAAGCTTTACCCTGTTACAACGAGATGGTGGCGTAATGGGAGCCAATGCTTTTGCCCTACCCGGCGGCACCATTGTGGTCACCGACCAACTACTCGACATCTTAAAAAATGAAAATGAGATCACCGCCGTGCTGGCCCACGAGGCCGGCCATGTGCACCACAACCATGGCATGCGTAATATTATTCAAGCCTTAGGCGTTGCCGCAACCCTGTCGGCCATTATTGGTGACGTCAGTTGGCTGGCCGAGTCCATTTTAATTACCGCCCCTACGATTCTGCAACAAACTGCCTATAGCCGTGACCTTGAGCGCGAGGCCGATAGCTTTGCCTACCAGCAATTGCAAGATATTGGGGTGCAGTCCAGCTGTTTAGGCGCCGGCTTATCTCACTTGGTTGCCTCACATAAAGCCAGGACCAAACCCGCTAAACCTGCCCATAAAGATAAAACACCAGGCCCAGACCAAACCGCAAGTAAAGCCGAAAAAATTAAGACCAAGGTTAAAGAACAGCGCTGGTTCGATTATTTCAGCACTCACCCCGCCACTGAAGAGCGTATCCTGCAATCCGGCGGCACCGAATGCCATTAAGCTAAACCACCAAGGTATGGCCATGGCTATTAAGCCATTGCTTGGCGGCCGTCACGTCACTATTTAGCTGATTCACTAAAGCCCAAAATTTCGGGCTGTGGTTAAAATGCACCCGATGAGCCAATTCGTGGGCGACGACATAATCAACCACCCATTCCGGGGCCAAGATTAGCACCCAGTTAAATTGCAAAATGCCATCGTGGGTACAATAACCCCAGCGATTTTTGGTTTTGCGCACCCGCACCGATTGATAATCAATACCGCTACGCTCCGATAAATCCCTGACTTTTTCAGAAAAAACCGCCCCAGCCCGGCGCTTATACCAAAGCTCTAATTTTGCCTTGACGGTTTCTGGGTCTTGCCGAGGGCCAGACAAAATCAGCCGCTCACCGCTTAGACTCTGCTTAAAACGAGCCGCTGACTGCAACTCCAGCCTAACCTCATCGCCCAGTACCGAAAAACTTTCGCCAGCCTGATATCTACGCTTGGGCACTTGCTCCATGCGGCTGATCTGATGGTTTAATTTGGCTGCGATCCAAGCACGCTTCTGTTCAACGAATTGGTTAATATCACGCATGGGTAAACGCATGGGCGCCCGCACAATAACTTCTGCCTCAACAATGCTGATCGCCAAACTTTTTCTCTTTGAACGCTTTAGTACATAACCGTTAGAACAGCCCATTAGCCTAGATCGGCAATAAACTGTGCGACCAAATTGGCACAAATTTGAGGCGCCTCATGGGGCACCAAATGACCAACATCCTCTACCTCGACAAGTTTATGTCCGGGTTGAAGCTGCTGCCACTTTTCCATCACCGCCGAATTAAGCACATTGCTGGTCGCCCCACGTACGCCCAATACCGGCATCGACAAAGACTTAAGCGCGCGCCAGACATAAGGCACAGTGCGATAGATATGAGCCTCCCACTCACGCGGGAAAGCCAATACAAAATCATCGCCCTTTTGCTCGATAGCATGGTTGCCAAAATCTACCATGGCACTGTCACTAAAACCCGCAAAAGCCCGTTTTTGCTGGTGAAAACTCACCGCTTGCTCACGGCTAGGCCAGCAATTAGGTCGCCGTTCCGCCACCGTGGCCATAATATTTTTACTTTTGCTTAAAGACCAAAGTGTGCGCGCTAACAACCACAGCTTGGTAGGAACAAATACCGGATCAATCAACACCAGAGCTTTAAATAAATCTGGCCTCTTGGCGGCAGCAAATAGGGTACTGACCGCGCCCATAGAATGACCAACAGCGATGACCGGCCCACGGTTTTGCGCTTCCAACAACGCAATTAAATCATCTGCATAATGCCCCCAAGCAAGATTGTAGTCAGGCTCGGCATTGTCTAGCCAGGTGGCCCGATGAGCCAAACCAAACACAGAAGCCACTTCACTCAATGGTTCGATAAAACTTTGGTAGCTACCAAAAGGGTAGGCATTGGCATGGTAAAAGTGCAATGCGGGCTTGCTGCTATCTTGGTCGCCGGCGGTAAAATAGTGGGCCGCTTTATTCTGAATTTGTATTTTTTGGCGCTGGATCTCAATACTCATTAGCTCATATCTTATTGTTTAACGGGCCCAAAAATAACCCACCAATGTTAGCGGGGCTTTTCCTCCAGCACGAACATTAACGGCTTATCCAGCGGCCCCTGGGTTTAATATTGCCACAATTCCAACTCACCCCTCGCGTCCTTAATATTTAATCGATACAGACCGTCTAAATCGATAGCGAGGGTTTGGCCCAGTTGAAGCTGCAAGTATTCTATTGCCTTATTTAAACCGTCCCGGTTGTTGAAGCTCGCAGTCTGATTCAACAATAGCAGGATCACATTGTCACAGCCGACGACTGGAATAAATAACATTCGCCGACAAAACAACTGGCGTAATTTAACCGCGAGCTGTAATAGCTGCTGGGAGTCCTTAGGCAATAGGTTAACTACTAAAACACCGCTAGGGCTCAACTTCAATTGGCAGGATTCATAAAAATTGGGCCGCCATAGACAATCTGGGTTGTCCTGGTCGTTCAAAATATCGATGCAGATAATATCGTAGGGATCCGCATCAAGCTGCATCGCCTGCTCAATGGGCTGCTGTTTGAGCCCGACCTTAATGGTCACAAACTCAGAAAAATAACGCCGATAAAGTTCAATAACTTTACCACTGAGGTCAACACAATCGACCTTTGCCTGAGGCCATAGCCGATTGATTTGCCGCAGCTGATCGCCACCGCCCAAGCCTGCCAACAACACTGCAGCGGGCGCCTCTACAAAAGCCCAAGCGAGCGACATGGCCTGCACATGGGGCAGTATAGAATTTGAGTTTGGACGCAAGTCCACCGCACTGTGACAGGTACCAGACTCTGTTTGCAGCCACCTGAAGTGCTCGCTTTGCCATACCTGCCAACAGACTCCAGAATCCGAAGCCGTTGCCAATAGATGGGCCGAAGTGGTTTTTAGGGCTGGCAGGATACCCATTAACTTCGCCCCACGGGCCGCAAACCAAAGGCACTGTAGGGGTTTTCATCGTCCTCTTCTTCAACATTGAATAGCGCGGTCAAGCCCAAAATTTTATCTCGCAGCCAATTATGAATCGGCGAATTATTGCTACGCTCATGACTAACCAGCACATACTCTATCTCGGCCTTGACGCTATCAGGCAGAGGCAGGCTGACAAGGCCACCGCCAAACTGTGAAAACCCGGACAAAAACGGTGGCCCAATCATCATGCAATCAGTACGACGCACCACCTCTAGAGCGGTATATAAGTGAGATGTTTCAAACACCTCGGCAACCTGGCTCTCTAGACGCTCAAATAAATCTCCATCCTGCCCCAGGAGCTGGACCTCTTCTACATTAGGCATATATAAAGCCACTCGGGGGTATTTAGCCATCTGTTGCCAGCCTAAATAGGGCTCCTTCCGCAACGGGTGCCCCTGACGCACCAGCAACACCGGGTGGCTGACACCCAGTGTCTGCAGGACGTATTCGGGACGGTAACGGTTACGCTTAACATGAATGGCGAAGTCTAAGCTGCCTTCGGCCAATTCATCGAGCTGCCGCTCCACCCGGCTTAGGGTGGTAATCCGCAGCCTTGGGGCCTCTTTTTGCAAGATTTCCATTAACGCCGGTAACAGCAAAACCCCAACGTATTCCGACACCGCAATAGAAATATCGCCGGTGAACTCCGCTGGCTCAAACTCCTGGCCGGTGGTCAGCTGCTGCACCCCGGTCAATATTTCCTGTAAAGCCTGCCCTAACTCACCCGCCTTCGGGGTTGGCACCATGCCATGGGAGCTACGGGTAAAGAGTGGATCGTCAAACAGGTCACGCAACCGCCCCAATGTCTTGCTCATGGCAGACTGGGATACAAACAAGCGCTCAGCAGCTCGAGAGACACTCCTTTCCTCCATAAGTACCTGTAGTGCCACCAGTAAATTAAGGTCTATGCGGGATAGTTGCTTGGTGTCCAATCAGACTTCCTAATGTGATATGAATTCAATTCATGATAGTGAGTATTTTAAACCATTGGAAACATAACAGGGCTCCCCCTAAACTACAACCATCTTAAAGAACACAGCAAATCGCTGGTTCAAACCCAAGCAAACAGGAGAGTAAATATGTTGCAAGCAGCATTTGGCGTATACCTAGCTCTGTTGGCCTTTATCGCCATACAGGATTTAAATAACTAAGCCTAAACCGCTTAGTTATAGCCACAAATTTCATCATCGCTTCTTCTCTATATTTATAGAGAATATTTTTAACCGCAGCCCTCAAAAAGCTGCGGTTTTTTTATTCCCCCGGATGGGGATGTATGCCGCGGGCCCCGGATGCGCAGGAGCGGCGATCCAGCTCAACGCCCCACCGAAGTCTCCAACAACGATTAACTCAACGCTAACAGGTATCCTGCGGTGTCCCGGATGCGCAGGAGCGGCGACCCAGCTCAACGCCCCGCCGAAGTCTCCAACACAACCGCCACGACAAGCTAAGCAGCCATCCGACGGTACTGCGGATTTCGCTCGGTACACAGCGTTCTGATATCACCTCATGATCGAATTGCGTCAGCCTTGCCTAAACCCATGTATCCGGCAATGGCAAAGTCCACTGATGTCACCGGGTTTCTGCTCCTGTTAATTAACAGGCTCGACTAAACGGCCTGCAAAAAATATAAGAGCAAAAGA